>FLSG01585634.1_pt1 | contig 50217 bp, 46 predicted proteins | sample 1550511 | NCBI WGS metagenome assembly FLSG01 (sample SAMEA4031768, study PRJEB14383) | metagenome | biome: human; feature: oral; material: saliva | place: Philippines | collected 2014
CGATTTTATCTAAGACAGCCTTTTCACGATTTTCATCTAAAACAGGTATATTATTTGCTTTCTTATATTTTCCTACTTCCACTACCGCATTCATTCGTTGTTCAATCAAAGGAACAAGCTCCTTATCTGCTTGATCAATCAGTTTTCTTGCCTCTTCTAAATTCATTGTCATACCCTCTTTCAGTTATTTTAAATAGGAGTATATCATGGTTGGCAGTATAATACTATGGGAAAAACCAACTTATATTAATCTAAGCTTAGTTACTAATACGATATTTTTATATAGTTTCTTAATTTGTCGAATATTGAAAGTTATACGCTAAAATTCTGTAAAAACTAAGGGAAATTTGCCAAAGTAACCCTAGAATGACAGAATCTAGGGTTACTTTGGCAAAGGCGCTCTAGAATCTGCAAAACTAGAGTTAGTTTGGTAAAGGAACCCTAAATTTTATCATTTTAGAGGAAGTCTGGCAGAATAACTCTAGTTTCGGCCATTACTTGCTGAGATTTTAAACTTGATTAAAAAGTGATACTCATTTTACTCAAATTATCATCACATCAATACTTTTGTAACTACAAGTTTTACGAGTAAATCTCAAATCCATAATTTCGAATATGTTGCTTAAGTAGTTCGAGATATTCTTTTGCGATCTTACTTAAATCAATCTTTTTATTTTTTAAGTAACCTAGTATCATTGAATCATCTATTTCCAAAGGGATAGCAATGATTTTTTCATCGTTTAATTCACTACTAATAATACCTGAACTGATCGTATAACCATTTAAGCCTACCATCAAATTAAAAATTGTCGCGCGGTCACTAATTTGTATATGTTTTTTCCTTTGTAAGGTACTTAAAATCTCTTCAGAAAAATAAAATGAATTAGTATCGCCCTGTTCATAGGATAAATAAGGATAATCTTCTAAGTCTTCTAAAGTGATACTTTTCTTTTTAGTTAAAGGGTTTTCTCGTCCTACAAAGACATGTGGCTTGGCCTCAAACAATGGGACAAATTCCAAATTTTTTTCTGTAATAAGTCGTTTTAGGACGGTTTGATTAAAATCATTTAAATAAATTATACCTAATTCGCTTTTAAAAGTTTGGATGTCATCCAAAACATTTTGCGTCTGTGTTTCTCTTAAAGTAAATTGGTATTCATCTTGACCGATTTTTTTCACTAATTCTACAAAAGCGTGAACAACAAAAGCGTAATGTTGCCCTGATACACTAAAAATATGTTTACGTGTCGTAGTTTTCCCGAAACGTTCATCTAACAGATTAACCTGATCTAAAATCCCACGCGAATAGTTGATAAATTCCCGTCCTTCATCTGTTAATGTAATACCTAATTTCGTTCGGTAAAATAATTGGATCTTATATTCTTTTTCCATTTCCTTCATTGCCTGCGATAACGATGGCTGACTGATAAAAAGTTGCTTTGCTGCTTCATTTATCGATCCTGTTTCAACGATTTTCTCCAAATATTCTAATTGTTGTATCCTCATATATTTTCTCCTTGTTATAGCTTTTACCTATCATATCATAAAAATAAAACGTATTATCTATCTTAAGATAAACTTGTTAAAATAATGCCAATACACAAATATTGGAGGAATGTTTTATGAGTACAGCTACAGCAAAGTTTCAACTTGTGGGTTCTTTGTTAAGACCTGAAGATTTATTGGAATACAAAAGAAAAATTGAAAATCGTGATGATATAAAGTATCCATTTTATGATGCCTTTCCAGGTTACAAAGAAAAAGAAAGTGAAGCGACAAAACAAGTGATTGCTAAACAAAAAGAAGAAGGAATAACACCTATTACTGATGGAGAATATACAAAGTCTATGTGGCATTTGGATTTTATCTGGGGACTTAAAGGTATTGAACGCTATATCGCTGATACTGGCTATGCTTTTCAAGATCACGATGGTAGTGATTTTGAAACTAGAAAAGATATCGGTCTTCGTATAACTGCTCCTCTATCAGGAAAAGATCATCATTTTATCGATACTTTCAAAAATATGAAAGCTCAATCGAAAGATACAGATGTTAAATTAACCGTTTGGGGCGCTGCTCACGCATTTACCGAACTGGCAGTTTTCGATGAACTTTATGGCGAAAATCAAGTGTACAAGACACAAGAAGAGCTAAAAGATGGTTTAGTCAATGCTTATAAAGAGTTTTTAGCAGAATATAAAGAAGCTGGTGGTGAAATTATTCAGTTTGATGACTGCCTATGGGAATTATTTGCTGACGATAATGAACATAGCTTCTATGTTTCCGGTAATAAAGGGGTAGAAGAACTAGCAGATACTTTTATTTCAATTAATAATGAAGTTGTTGATTATGGACATGAATTAGGTCTAAAAGTCTGGACACATAATTGTCGAGGAAATTACCAGAGTCGTCATGCTGCAGGGGGTTCTTATCAAGCAATTGCAGAGAAATTTTTAGGTGAGCAACATTATGATCGTTTCTTTTTAGAATGGGATGATGAACGCGCAGGCGATATTTCAGCGCTTGAAGTATTGAAAGATAAGCCTAATGTAGAAGTCGTCTTAGGACTGCTTTCCAGTAAAACGAATACTTTAGATGATGAAATGCGAGTGATTAACTTACTTGATAAAGCAAGTCAAATCTTACCAAAAGAACGCCTATTTCTTTCTCATCAGTGCGGCTTTGCTTCCTGTGATAACGGAAATGAACTTTCCATGGAACAACAATGGCATAAAATTAACCAAGGACAAAGGATCGCAGAAGAATACTGGGGTTAAGATCTTTAAAAAATGACAAAAGTGATCACTTTGTGCTAGCCGTTCATTTTCTTAAGCATAATAAATTCAAAAAACAATGGGACTATTGCTAATTAAGAACAATGAAAGGTGAAAGTAACGAGACTAAAGTTAGCTAAGAACATTAGTTTCTAAAAGTAGTGTTCTTAGTCTCTTTATTTGATACAAAAAAGAACTTTTTTGAAGATATAAGAACATAGAAATGCTAAAGCAATGAGATTAGCAAGTATTAAGAACACTAGAATTTAAAAGTAATGGGACTAAATCAGCTTAAGAACAGTAGTCTGAGAAATCAGTGTGGTTCTTTTATTACTTTTTGTTTTTGATTAAAAAGCTTATCACAACAATATCGAAAAATAAAAAAATTGGTTGCGGCGAGCTCATCTCACAGCAACTAATTTTTTTATTTTATAGGTGTAGCTGTCACCTTTAATACTTCATTTAATTCGTCAATATTTTGTCTTCCTTGTGTTTGGAGCCATTCAACGGCGGCTTGTTCACCGTTTTGTACGAAGACTGGCACGCCGTCAGCCCAGGTTGCTCGGCCACATAATACGCCATTAAAAGTAGAACCTGCTTCTTTTGCAAAACGTAAGGTATCTCGGAACAATTTTGCTGATACCCCAGCACTTAAGAAGATGAATGGTAAATCAGTGGCATTGGTTTGTTCAACAAAATAAGCGGCTGCTTCTTCTTTACTATAAACAACTTCTCCATCGCTATAACCTTCGACAAAAGCCATATTGACTGGAACTTCCACTTTTAATACATCTACATGAAATTTTTCAGCAGAAAATTCTTTCATCATTTCATTAACTTTATGAGGTTTAACCTCTGCGTAATCCGCACTTTTTACATCTATACTTGTTGCATCATAAGAAACAAGTTCTAAAAAGAATGGCAGATCTTCAGCGACACATTCTGATCCAATTCGTTCAATAAATGCATGCTTTTGCTTATTAATTGCTTCATCTTCGTCCACATCATAATAAAGTAAAAATTTACAAGCATCGGCACCAGCCTCTTTCAAACGATGAACAGACCAAACATCTAATAAATCAGGTAATCTGCCAGGCGTCGTTGCATCATAACCAGACTTTTCATAAGCGAGTAGTAAACCACTAGTATCTGCTTTTTTCCCTGCTGCAGGCAATCCGTATTCTGGATCTAACAATATAGAAGAAGTATAAGGCGTCAACTCAGTTGAAACTAGACTTTTAAAATGAACGATATCTTCAGCTTCAGCTTCTTTGAAAGGCGCGATCATTTTTTTCATCGCGCCTCTTTGATCGATAGCTAAAGCACTAATCACACCATCTTCATTCATTAATTGTTGTAAATGTTCTTGTTTATTCATACGTAAATTATCTCCTTTTTCAATTTAAGCGATATTTTCATTCAATACTTCAGCAATTTCCGAAGCTGATTGAGCATTTTTTAATTTATCCGTCACTTCAGATCGCATCAATAAACGTGCCAATGTGGATAAAAGGTTCAAATGAGTTGTTCCTTCTTCAGAATCGGGAACAAACAAGGCGATCACATATTTTGTAAGACTGCCGTCCATACTATTCCATTCAATTTCATTATCCGGATAAACAATGATAACTTCAGCATCTTTAATAGATTCATCTTTTGCATGAGGTATAGCAAAACCCTCCATCATCCCTGTTGTACTCTCTTCTTCTCGATCGAGAAATTTTTGGTAAACAGCTTTTTCATTGGTTGCAATCCCAGCATTGACTGCCTGTTTTGCTAAAAACTTAAAAACTTCGTCCTGTGTTTTTAAAGCTTGGTTTAAAAAGATATTTTCTTCTTTAATAGATTGTTCCATTATACTGCCTCACTTTCTATTGTCTTATTTTTTTCTGCAAGTCTTTTTTGTTTATAACCAAATACTAAGCCAGCGATAATTGAACCTAGTAAAATGGAGAATACCCAAGCTGCTTTTCCGGTAACCACTGGTAAAACTAGAAACCCACCATGGGGTGCAGGCACTTGAACATTAAACATATAAGTCAATACTGCCGCAATAGAAGAACCTAGCATAAAAATCGGAATATTACGCAGCGGGTCTTTTGTGGCAAAAGGAATCGCGCCTTCTGTAATATGAGTGGATCCTAAAATAAAGTTAACAAGACCAGCGTTACGATCATTTTTCTCAAAATATTTACCAAAAAACAGTGCTGCAAAGCCTGTAATCAATGGTGGCGCGATACAAGCAGCAGAAACGCCTGCCATAAATCCACTATTTCCTTGTGCTAGTAAAAATGTTCCTGTTACATAAGCAGCTTTATTAAGCGGACCACCCATATCAAAGGCTGACATACAACCGATAATAATTCCTAAAATTAAAGGATTAGAACCTTCAAAACTAACCAGAAAATTCATCATTCCTTGGTTGATTGCTTCCATCGGTCCACTTAAAAGCCACATAATCACACCAACTACGGCAACACCAATGACAGGATATAGGAAAATTGCTTTTAACCCATCTAATGATTTAGGCATTTTAGCAAATAACTTTTTCAAAGCCAGCATAAAATAACCTGCCAAAAAACCAGACAAGATACCGCCTAAGAATCCAGTCCCACCGTCATCAGCAATTAAACCACCGACAAAACCTACGGCCAAACCAGGTCGTTGCGCAATTCCTTCAGCGATATAAGCAGATAATACAGGGACCATTAATCCCATCGACATATCTCCTATACCTTTGATCATCGCTGCTGTTTCATTATATTGCGAACTATCCGGCTCCGCTGAATAAACACCCCAAATCGCAAAGGAAACCGCCATCAAAATACCACCAGCGACCACAAATGGTAACATATGCGAAACACCATTCATCAAATTATTATAGATATCGCGACCCATACTATTTTTTTGTTTTGTTTCCTCTTGTTCTTTTGCAGGCTCAGCTTGTCCTTCTTGCGTATTTTCTCCTTCTAAAACTTCTCCTTTACCTGCTAATGCGTCGTCAATTAGCTGATCGGCTTCCTTGATCCCTCTACCCACAGCAACATTAATCACTCTTTTTCCTGCAAAACGTTCTTTTTGTACATCTTTATCCGCTGCGATAATTACAGCATCAGCATCTGCTATTTCTTGAGCACTCAGTTCATTTTCTATACCAACTTGCCCATGAGTTTCTATTTTAATCGTTACATCTTTATTTTCGGCAGCTTGTTGTAAAGCTTCCTGTGCCATATAAGTATGTGCAATCCCAGTAGGACAACCAGTTGCGCCAACAATTTGGTATTTTGCCATAAAAAATCACTCCTCTTTTTGAATAGTAATTTGTGTCTGTAAGTCACTAACATCCGAAAAATCCGTCAAACCTTTACGAAAAGCCGTAGAACTACCAGCAGCCAAACTAAGTTTTAAATTATCCTCCATTGTTTTTTCATTTAAAATACCTGCCAAATAGGTTCCTAGTAATGTATCACCCGAACAAGCGGTATTTACAACTTTTCCTTTAGGCGTATTTCCGCAAAAAACACCTTCTTTACTCAATAAAATCGCACCTTCGCTACCTAAAGAAATCAATACGTTTTTTGCGCCTTTTTGCAATAATTTTCTACCATAAAAAATATAATCTTCGTGCGTTTCAATTTCCTTATCAAACCACAAAGCTAATTCTTCTTCATTAGGTTTTAGTAAAAAGGGTTGATAATTTAGACAATCCATCACGTCTAAATAACTACTATCAATAATCAAATGGACTTTTCTCTCATAACAGATTTTTGCAATATCCACCAAAATCGATGAAGAAACTCCCTGGGGAAAACTGCCAGAAACACACAAATAATCTCCTGCCTGTAATTCACTGATTTGAACCAATAATTTTTGGATAGCTTCTTTAGAAATTGTCGGTCCTTTATTTACTAACTTATATTCTTCTTTTGTTTGATTGACCTGAGTAAAAACATTGATACGAGTAAAACCTGGGACTTCAACAAAATCAGCATTGATCTGTTTTTCTCGTAAAAATTCTTCAATATAATTTCCTGTAAAACCTGCTTGAAAGCCTAGAGCTGTACTATCGATCCCTAACATCTTTAAAATAAGAGAGACATTCACACCTTTTCCATTTGCCTGAATATCGTCATCTTTTGTACGGTTGACAACAAAAGGGTTAAGTTCATCTGTTTCAATAAATAAATCAATCGCTAAATTTAAAGTACACGTATAAAATGCCATGACCACTTCCTCCTTGATTTTTATTATGCAGCATATAAATATGTAAAAGTGTTCAAAATAAGGAGATAAGACAGAAAACCTTTACAATCTTTCCCATTTTTCATAGACGCATTGAACTGTTCATATTATGATAGTAGCTATAAGGAGCGTGTACATTCATGGAAAATAGACTCAGTGATTCAGAGCAATATGTTTGGGACTTTATTCAAGAAAATATACAAAATATCCCCAACTATTCCATCGTCAAATTAAGTGAATTAGCCAACGTCTCAACCGCTACAATTGTTCGTACCATGAAGAAAAAAGGCTATGAAGGTTTCACAGCCTTTAAGCATCATTTAAAAGAAATGTCTTATAAAGATATTAATTTTTCTTCTTTAGACAAAGTAGATCAAGGAATACGAACGGCTATTTTAAAAAATGAACAAGAAGTAACACGAACTATTAATATGATCGAAATGGGGAATATTGAAGACGCGATTCAAAGGATTAAAGCGGCAAAAAGAGTTATTATTTTTGCCCGTGGTTTTTCAGAAATGACAGCTCAAGAAATGATGGTAAAATTCCAACTTACGGGAAAATACTGTGAATTACATGCGGATCCGGAAATCATAAAAACGATGAGTAAAAAATTAACTAAAGATGATGTGGTGATTTTCATTTCCCTTAACGGAGAGACAAAAGAGTTAGTTACAGCAGCCAAGAATTGTTATCAACTAGAGATTGGAACGATATTAATCACTGCCAGTCGTTATTCAACCTTGATATCTTTTATTGAAATCCCTTTTGTAGGCTTTAAATCAGCTGGTTCTTTTTTCCCAGATTATGAAGTACGCTCAAGATTGCCTTTATCTATTTTAGCTAGAGTGTTGCTGGATTCGTATGCCTTACGAACTTCTGAAAATTAAAAAAATCCATTGAAAATTGAGCGTCTTTCTGATCACAATTTTCAATGGTTTTTTTATTATGTTAATCAAAAGTAATTACGTTCTTTAAGCCAATCGACTTTTCAGCATTTTCTAGCGCTTGATTAAATTCTTCTATTGGATATTTATTACTAATTAAACGTTCGATGGGAAGCTGTCCACTAGCAATCAGTTTTTCAGAAGTGCGGTAAGAAGATAAGCTTGCTCTAGTACAACCAAAAATCCTTAACTGCTTATAATGCAAAATATTAGTATTTAGTGCTACATTCTCACAATCTTTAGGTAATCCACCGAAGAAAAGTAAACGCCCATTAGTTGCCATATAATACATGCTTTCTGTCTGTGCTTGGGGTGAAGGAGCTGCAACGATACAAAGACCCACCCCTTTTTCCTGTGTTTTTTCAGCAATTTTATCCGCCAAATTCTCACCTGATAGAATTGTTAATTGTGGTAAAATTCTTTTAGCTACTTCCATGCGACTTTCATGATGATCGGTTAAAATAACTTGGCCCGCTCCTTTACTAAAAGCTAACATCGCATGCATGATACCAATAGGCCCCCCACCGATAATCAAAACTGAATCTCCAGGAAAAACGCCAGCGATCTTTTGACCATTAAATACACAACTAAAAGGCTCAATTAGAGCGGCTTGTTCAAAAGAAGTACTATTAGCTAAAAGCGTAATATTTCCTTGCTGAATAGCTTTTTCAGGGATTTTTAAGTATTCAGCAAAACCGCCAGCTAAGTGAATGCCAAAAGCTCGATAGTTGGGACATAAATGAGTGTTTCCATTAACACATTGATCACAATTACCGCAACCGATATTGGGAGCTACAGAAACTCGCTGTCCTATTTTATAAGAAGTAATATTATCCCCCACTTCTTCAATAATTCCAGAAATTTCATGGCCCAATGTTAACGGGTGATCCTCATCAATACCTGTAGCCCCGTTTTCATACATGCGCACATCCGTACCACAAAGAGAAGCGGCTTTTATTTTGAGTAAAATTTCGTTTTCATTAATCTGTGGCTTTTCTATATTATCTATCCGCATATCTTCTTTGCCGTAAAGTTGTACTGCTCGCATTTCATACCTCCTCGTGTCTTTTCACACCTTCAAGCTTTTCATTCATTCCCCATTTTCAAATTGTTACAAATTAACTTTGTTTTGCTCGATACTCTTCAATAACTTTAACACTTGAACTCATACCTAATCGTTCAGCACCAGCTTCTATCATTTTTTTAGCTGTTTCTAGATCACGGATTCCTCCTGCTGCTTTCACTTTTACATCATTACCAACTATCTCCTTCATCAACTTCACGTCCTGTACTGTAGCTCCTGCCGTACCAAAGCCAGTGGAAGTTTTCACAAAGTCAGGACGTACTTTTTTAGCAATTGTACAAACATATTTCTTTTCTTCGTCTGTTAAATAGCAAGTTTCTAGAATAACTTTTGAAAGTACTCCTTCTTTTTTACAAATGTTTACAATGGTTTGCATTTCATCCTCAATATATGCTAAATTTCCATCTTTCAATTTCGATAAATTAATAACATAATCGATTTCATCTGCCCCGTTTTCAATGGCTTCTTTCGTCTCAAACGCCTTTGATTGTATTGTTGTTTGGCCTAGTGGAAAACCAATAGCTGCACCAACGTGAACAGAACTATCCACTAACATTTTTTTACATAATGTCACTGGAACTGAATTTATAGCAACCATTTTAAATCCATAATCCTTGGCCTCTTGGCATAATTTTTCGAATTCAATTTCTTTTGCGTCTGCTTTAAGTAAAGTATGGTCGATCGTTTGCGCAAACTCATTTACCGTGAAATTAAAAGTCATTTTTATAAATCTCCTCCTATAGTTTAGTTGCGGTTTCATCATAGCATCTACAAGACATTCATTACAGTAAAAAATGTGCAAAACAGACTTCTCCCGTTCGTTATCCCTAAAGTTTAAGAGAAATCGTTTTTTTAAACTTTTAATCACAATAGCGCCATTTTTTATCTGTCAAAATACGAGCTATCATTAATCCCATAGGCAAAAACAGTATAATGAGTGCTGCCTTGGTTAACCAAAGTGCACCGACTTCTATCGAACCTATCCCCATATTATAAACCGCACGGTACAAGTATAAACCTGGAACCATAATAACAATAGAAGGAACTGTTAGTGCAATTCTTGGATAATCGAACTTTCTGCGCAATAAAGAAGCAAGTAATCCAGCAGTTAAAGCCCCACAAAAAGCAGCAGGACCTGCAGGCATATGAATAATATCAACTAACTCTAGTCGTAATGTGTTTGCTACTGCACCAATGCAACCAGCGATGACAGCCATTTTTTTCGGACTGTTAAACATAATTGAAAAACCAAGTACTCCGCAAAAACTTGCAGGGATACGTAATAATAGTAAAGGAAGAATCCCTAAATTTAAAGAAACGAAATCTTGAGGTCCTAATTGAAAGGAATAGGCCGCTACCCAACCAACCAGCGTAGCTACAGCAATAATCGATAAAGCATGAAATAACCGCTCAAGGCCTGATTTCATATCCAATTTAGCAATATCTAGTCCACTTGTAATAAAAGGAAAACCTGGGATAACAAATAGCATCGCGCCTATATATCCAGCTTCGTGAGTGGTAGATAAGCCTAACGTTATTTCAAATAGTCGGACAAGACCCAAGTAAGTAAAACAAGCGACCATAACACCTACAGCGACACATAAAAGGACTGTTAAATGATGATCCAACATCTTTTTACGTACAAAATTACCTAAACTGGCGGCCAGAAAACAGTAAATCATTTCAATAGGTCCCCCACCTAACAAAAAAATAAAACCACTACAAGCAAGTCCAGCAGCCAATCCCGCTGTAATTGCTGAATAGTTTCCTTTTTTTGCTTGAAATTCATCTAATCTCTGATGAACTTGTCTGACAGTATACTGAGAAATATTTTGTGAAAACTGAGTAACGAAATGTTCTAACCTATTCAATTGATCCGTATTCACACCCGTTGTTGGCAAAGACAAAACTTGAGTAGAGCTATATTCTTTTTCGATACAAGTATACTCAATTGTCGTCAAACCCACATCACTGGAACAAATAACATTCAAAGCACGAGAAACTTGATTCATTGATTCTCTTACTCGCCAAGCCCCCGTTCCACAAGCCAATAATAAAATACCGATTCGACCAATAATTCTTGATTTCTCTTGTATATCTACGTTCACTACTGCCAAATCTTCAGTTGTAGTAGTAATTTCCGACCAAGGAATGGTCATATGATTTTTTTGGCTTGGTTTAACTGTATACCTTTTGGGCTCTTCATCCATAAATATAATCTCCAATATATGATAATTTTACTATCTCATTATAGCACAAAATAATAAACGCTCATTCACATGATTCAAGTAACTTGCAATGGCCTTTTTACATAATTTCCAATAAGTTATACCAAAAGAAAGATTTACCTCTTTTCATTCCGACTAATCACGAAACCACATAAATATTGATACTCTTTTAATAAATGTAGATTACGAATATCAAAGTGGGCTTGGCTTTATCCGTTAATTCATAATCTGAATGAAAAAGAAGCTAAGCTTTCTGTGAAATATAGGAAGTTTTTCGGCCTTTATATTTTGTGGATGTAAACCATTCTTCTTGAAACCCAAAATGGCCTCCTTCAGGACTGGCTTAAGTAATCGTTCCATCATCATTGAAATTTATAGGATAAATATCTAAATACCCCAGTTTTTTATGTTCAAGTTTCATATGCGCGGGCAATCAATCAACTTCAGTTACATACCCTAACTTTTTAAGTTGCTGTACTACTTTCTTTGTATACTGAGCATCAAAATCAATATCAACATCTCCGTGTTCTCCATTTTGTTTCCCAGTTAAAATAAAGCCAATAGCTTATTTTAAGCTCGTCAAAGATAGCTAACACCTGAAATAAAATGTTTTTAGTGATTTAATTAGTTTCTATTTGAGACATTTAGTATTCCACGCACATTCAAAGTTTTAAATACATATTATTTATAAATATCTGCCTTATCGATCATCGTCACCTTTTCTGGCTTTTCAGTTTTTCTTGATTTAATCAGCGCATCTGAAACAACACAAGCAGCATAACCATCCCAAGTACTTGCGCCAACTAATTGTTTATTCAAAATGGCTTGAGCCCATTCAATAAATTCTTCATTGTAAGAGTCAGCAAAACGACTCGCCCAATGATCACTTAATCCAAAAGAAACTTGTTGATTTTTCCTTTTCGTTACTACCGCAGGATCCGGCAAATCTAACGTGCCATCTTCTCCCACAACTTGACATTTGATATCATAAGCGTAAGCCCCATCCGTCTGTACTTCAACATCAACTCGTTGTCCTGACTTTGTTTTAAACATAATTAATTGCGGATTTAGCCAGTCTCCAGATGTTCGTTTACTTTGTTTTACTTTCAATACTTGGACTTCATCATACTCATCATCTAATAACCAACGTGTAATATCAATTTCATGAATAGCTACACGTGTAATGGCATAATCTGTTTTGAAGCCAGAGGCCTGTGAAATATTACGATGTGCACTATGAATCATTAACGGCTCTCCAACTTCACCATCTTCGATCGCCTTTTTCATTTCAACATAACCTTTATCAAAGCGACGGTTAAAGCCCATTTGCAACAAACGATGACCTTGACTCGCTTCTACTTCCATCATTTCTTCACACTCTTTGGCAGTTAAAGCTAGTGGTTTCTCGCAAAATACATATTTATCTTGTTTTAAACATTCCATAACATAAGCTGCATGCGTTTCATCAGCTGATGCTATAACAACTGCGTCAACATCATCGCTTGCAATCAACGCTTCACCACTTGCAAAACTAGTAACGTTATATTCTTCTGCCACATCTTGTGCAGTTTTTTCAATATAATCGTAAACGCCAGTTACTGTTGTTTGAGTAATGGCGTTAGTTAACCGTTCTACGTGTTCTCTTCCCATGGCACCACATCCAATGACACCTACACGAACCATATTATTATCCAATTTGCATCCTCCTAAATTTATCGATTATTTCTACAAACGCATCCGTAGGAAACGCTTTATTTTAAAATAACATATTTCACAACAATTGTCGTTTTAAACATTGAGCTTTTTATATCAGAAGTCACGATAACTAAATCTGCAACCTCAATATCTTTTTTTGTCAGTTCGTTTTCGGCTCCGATCGCACCGTTAGTTTCCACCTTCACCTCGTAGCCTTTTTTCTTAGCAGCCTGTTCAATTGATTCGGCAGCCATATAAGTATGAGCGATTCCCGCAGCACAAGCAGTAACCGCAACAATATTTTTAGTCATTTCTGTTCCTCCCCTTGAAAATTTTATTATATAGAGAATATTATCAAAGATTACTTTTGCTTGAAATCGCTTTAAAAGAAGTTGGACTTAGTTTCAAAGAAAACTAGAAAGCTGAAATTTTTTTCAAACTACTATTCTTATTTGCTTGGAAATAAGAAATTTTATAGTGGAAGTATCTTAAACGAAAATAAATCCAGTCAGTCGTTGCAATACCCTTCATATCGGCAAAAATTGAGCTTCTTTATTAGAAACTTCATACCTTACATGTGCTACCATAAATAAAAATATAAAGAAGGAGAAAACAATGAAAAAAACACAGAAAGAAAAGAAGAAAATACTCGAAGAAAAGAAAGAAAATCAGTTTCTGAGTTATGTACGCCGTCAAATCAAAAATGTACTCGAAAGTGATCCTGATATGGACGAATATTCAATGTTCTTATCTGCAATGACAATAGTGCCGGAGTACTTAAGTAGTGGAAAATGGTCTGAAAAAACGCTAGATTTTACTAAAAAATATTACTATCCGCCAAATGAAATAGAAAAGCTACAAAATATTTCAGAATTTCACCAACCTTATAAAAAATACTGTGAGTTAGTTCATAACTATTATTTATTAACAGAAGACAAAGGCAAAAAGATATTTCAAAAAATGTTAAAATGGTTTCCTTCAGAAAGTGAAAAGGAAACTATCGTTACTTGGCCAAATAGCTTTGTAGTAAGTTTATTTCGTCCTATTAAGATAGATAACACAATCTATTTTGAAGACATTCGAACCAAAGAGAAATATCAAATGATGATTCGAGAAGATATAGTGGGAGATAAAATAAAAACAGTTCGTTCGCCCTTCTTATCTTTATTAGTTCCTTCTGATAAAGAGTATGTGACTGACACTGTTTTAGAGTGTGAAAATTTTGATCTTATCGATCCGGACACGACTAAAAATCTCTCCAAACAAGATTGGGAAAAATATATATTATATTGGTATCGAACCAATCTATTAAAGACAGTTAAACGAAAACATTCTGAATTTGAAGAAGAGAATGTTAAATTTTATTCTGCTGGTCGCTTAACAAATGAAACCGGCTTTGAGTTTGCCAAGCGTTTAATCGAACAAGATGACTTGTTATCCGAGTTCCCTTATCTAGAAAAATTAACACAGTTTTTGTTAAAAGTTATACAAACTTTCCCTCAATTACTGCTAGATAAAGTAAATGCTATACCGTTATTAGATGCAATTAAAATCATTTTTACTGACTTAGACATAGATCTAACCGCTGAAGATAATTATAGTAATCATCAAGGACATTTGTGGTTGGTGTTGATTATGGAAAATTTTCCAGTAGAAGTCGCAACCATTCAGAGATATCAAGTCGAGCCAGAATTTTGGCAGATAGAACATTAGACCATAGACCATTTAATAGTTAAATTTAATTTTCAAACTAAATAGCAGCAATCTAAGCAAAAGGGCTCATAGGATTTGTTTCTACAAGTTCTTTTGCTTACTAGGTTCAATTCTTTTTATATGAAAAACATCCAGGTCTATATATTCATTACGCTGATGCTATATATCATTTCTGAGTCACATTTGTACAATACAACAATCGCCTTTAGCATATAAAATTTCGAAAACATCACTCACTCCTGTTTTTTTCCAACGATTTTAACTGGGACTAAATACACTTGTGCATGCAAATAATTAGTTTGTATTACAAAATTTTAGACACATGACTATTGTAACAATTCCTTATCACAACAAAGTACTTTCTAACTCTTATTAAAATAATTGGCTTGTTTCTATTTTTCTGTATAGAAACAAGCCAATTATTTTAGATTAAGAAATATAACAAATATATGTTTTTTTATTATAACAACCTCAAACATAATTTTGGGAAACTATTGAACATCATAAAACTAATCTTCTTCTCTTTTCCAAATTACATAACACAAAATTCCCAATCCTAAAAGAATAATTGCGCCTGCAACCGTCCAAACTATTGTCCCTAAACTTTTAGAAGAATTTTCTTGGCTAGAGGACTCATACAAGAGATAATTTTCTCTTGTCTTTTTAAAATCTTCTAATTCAGTTTGCCATTTTTCTACGATGTCTTCTACTTCTTCTCCATTTTTTAAATCTTCTTCGATATAAGATTTTCCGGTTAATTGCGCTAGCCATTCGTCATCGCGCCATTCTATATCATCGGAATAATTATCGTTTAATAACTTGATCATTGATAGTCCAGTAAAAATTGGATCATAATTATCCAAATCTGTAATATATATTTCCACGCCTTCTGCAAGTTCTTCCTCCACTTTTTGCCCTGGTGCAGGCGTAAATGCTGTAGGTCGAAACATCACTCCTGGTAATTTTAATTCATTCAAGTCTTTAGCATATTGTGTACTATTGATAAATTCAGCGCCTATCATTTGAAACGGTTTTGCCGTACCTCGTCCTTCAGAAATGTTTTCAAAAGTTTCAAAATATCCTGTGATTGGATAAACATCAATACTATCTGTGGTTGGCATATTTGGCGATGGCATAACAAATGGGAGGTCTAATTCCGCATATCTTTTACTACGGTCATAATTCTGCATCTGAACAACAGATAAATCTGCATCTAAATCAAATTCGTCATTAAAGTATTCCGCAATTTCACCAAAAGTCATTCCGTGAACCACTGCTAAATCATTTAAACCCACAAAAGAAGCGTGCTCATCTTCTACTTCAACCGGTCCTTCCACCCGATCTCCTCCCAGTGGATTAGGACGATCCAGAATAACAACCTCTTTATCATTTTCAGCTGCTGCTTCGATCAAGTTATACATTGTCCAAACATAAGTATAATATGTCACCCCTGCATCTTGGATATCAAAAACTAGTGTATCAACATCTTCTAGCATTTCGTCATTAGGCTTTTGTGTTTCACCATATAAACTATATACCGGCAAATCTGTTTCCGGATCAGTATAAAATTCTACATATTCCCCAGCTTCCTCATTTCCACGTACACTATGCTCGGGTCCATATAGAGCTGTCAAATCAATATCCGGATCGTTAAATAAAAGTTCCACGTCACTTTGCAGATTTTGATTTACTCCTGTAGGGTTTGTTACTAAACCTACTCTTTTGTCGTCCAGTAAACTTTTTTGTTCGTCTAGTAAAACCTCAACACCAAACTTAAAATCATCCTCTTCATCAGCTGAAACAATTTTTTCTATACCAATTACCGACAAAGCAAGCAGGATAATTAACAAAAACCAACTTTCTCCCCTTATCTTAAACACATTTCTCCCTCCTTTTTGGAATCGCTTTCTTATTAAAAGGTAACATAGCCGAAATAATGTTACAAGTTGTAAAAAGCAAATAACACTATAAGAAATATTATTTCAAAATAAAAAAGCAGCACCCAACAAATTTTTTTGTTAGATGTTGCTTTATGTTAAATATACTTATAATGATCGCGACATTTTTATCACAGCCGCTATATTAGCAGATAAAGTTTCCAAATTTTCTTTTCCATTCGCTAAAACTGTTTCTAGAGAAGAAAGTTGAGGAATAATACTAAATGCAGCATTAATTCCCTCTTCATAAATTGATTCATACCCTTCGTTTAAACTACCGGCGAAAGCAATCGTAGGAATATTCAGCTTTTTTCCAACATGAGAAACAGCTACAGGCGTTTTTCCAAAACGCGTCTGGTGATTAATACTACCTTCTCCCGTTATTAAAAGGTCAGTGCCTTTTAAAGCATCTTCAAGGCTCAACATTTCAACTAGTAAATCTCCGCCTCTTTGTAACTTGGCATCTAAAAATCCTAACAAGCCAGCCCCTAATCCACCTGCGGCACCTGCTCCTGAAGGTGAATCAATATCTGTTCCCATTTGCTTTTGGACAACCTCTGCATAGTGAGCTAGATTTTTATCCAATTGTTCAAGCATTTCCGAATCTCCACCTTTTTGTGGACCATAAATGTAAGAAGCACCATTTGGACCTGTTAAGGGATTATCTACATCACATGCAACCCTGAAAGTAACGTCTTTAATACGAGGATGCATATCAGAAATATCTATAAATTGGAGTTCTTTCAGTCCTTCTCCAGTTGGAATGATATTTTTTTCATCTTTATCCAAAAGTTTTCCACCTAAACTCATAATCATTCCAGCACCACCATCGTTAGTAGCACTTCCGCCGATACCTAGGATGATCTCTTCAACGCCTTCATCTAAAGCTGAATATATTAATTCACCAAAACCATATGTCGAGGTTTTTAAAGGATTACGGTCACTCGGCTCTACTTTATCCAGACCTGAAGAAGCTGCCATTTCAATTACCGCCACTTTTTTATCACCCGTTAAACCATATTGTGCTTCCAAAGGTTCGCCCAGCGGCCCTTTTACAGTCTCTGTCTTAAAACTACCTCCTGTAGCATCAATGATCGATTGTACCGTCCCTTCTCCACCATCTGCCATTGGAACTTTTAGATATTCTTCATTTGGCAATACTTTTTTAAAACCTCTTTCAATAGCTGTTGCTGCTTCTAAAGATGTCATACTTTCTTTAAATGAATCTGGTGCGATCACAATTTTCATCTTTTAGATCCTTTCTTTTTTCTAAAGTTATCCTATTATGCCAAAAATAACAACTGAAACAATGGTGATAGTTAGACCAACAAGCGTTTCATACGGAATGAATTTCTCTGAGATATATGTTATTACTTTGATAACTATTATCAAATACTTATTAATAGTATTAGCAAGTCAAAATGGTAGCGATAATTAATTTCTACTAAACGAGTACAAACTTTGTAGAAAAGACAAAATAACTATATCGTTTTTTCTTATGATTCTAACTATTTCTTTATTTCCGCGATATCTATAGGGCTTCATCAAAGCTCTAACAGCTAAACCGTTCTTTACTTACAATGCGACAATAACTGCTCGGTGTTCATTAATTGAACGTAATGAGAAATCATGGCTTTCTATAGTATATAAACGTGCACGAAACAGTTATTCAGTAACTTTTTAAAAGTTTAGTTAATACTTCGTTATTACAATTGCTAGTAATTAGCTTATAAAATTTGTGATCTATGTCAACGTAGTCATTAAAATTAGTTTTATATAATTACATTTTTTGTTGCTTAATTAATCTACCTAGATAGCTTAATCATTCATCTGATAGAATATCCATCATAAGTTCAGCCGCTACTCCATCTAAATTTTCAGTAATTTGGGAAAGTTCTCTGATTTTTTGTGCTTCTATAGGAGAAATAGTAAAACCTTTTCCAGGGTTAATATCAAACTATCCGTCCATTTCTAACCGAATTAAAGCGGAATGAACTGAAGTACGACTCATCTCTAAAATTTTAGTAATTTTTCTTTCTAAAAAAGATCCTATCGGTTCTAATTTTAATTGGTAAATAATATCATGAATTGTTAATACACTTGTGATTTTAACATCCCTCCGTTTAGTTTATCTTTATAAGTTAATAGAGATTCATTAAGTCCATTATTAAAGCTTTCATCTAGCATTTTAATAAGCACCTACACTTTTTATTGATCTACATTTATATTTGTTATTATGACATTACTGATATTCATTACACTTGTCTAATAAAAAAGCTTCCCTTAAAGTAAAGGAAGCATAAGATCTTAGCCTGTATTTATAACTAAATTCTTAATCTGTCAAAGAACCAAGCACTTTCATTAATTTTGCTTTTTTTTCAAATCCAATGCCTGGAACATCTGGCAATCCAACATATCCATCTATAACTTCGATATCATCTGCAAACCCACCAAATGGCTGAAAAATTCCTGGATAAGATTCATTACCGCCCAACTTCAAACCTGCAGCAATATTTAGTGACATTTGGTGTCCTCCGTGCGGGATGCACCTACGTGACGACCAACCATGTTCTCTTAACATATCTAATATTCGCAAATATTCAACTAAGCCGTAACTAAGTGCACAATCAAATTGCAAATAATCGATATCAGTTCTCATTCCGCCATACCTAATTAAATTTCTAGCATCTTGAACCGAAAAGAGGTTTTCTCCTGTTGCCATTGGGTTTTTATAGTATTTAGCTAATTCAGCCTGTAAATCAAAGTCTAATGGATCACCAGCTTCTTCATACCAAAATAAATTATAAGGCTCTAAAGCTTTAGCATATTCAATAGCTGTTTTCAAATCTAGTCGACCATTTGCATCAACTGCTAAATTTTCGCCCGAAGGTACAACTTGCAGAGCAGATTCAATACGACGAATGTCTTCTTTCAAAGAGTTACCAATTTTCATTTTGACAACTGAATACCCCATACTTAAATAATCTTTTAATTCTTCTTGAAGTTTTGTATCGTTTTTACCAGGTTGGTAATATCCACCAGCAGCGTAGACAAATACTTTATTATCTGGATTTCCATCACCATAACGCTCGGATAGCAATTGATATAATGGTTTTTCTTCAATTTTTGCAACAGCATCCCAAATAGCCATATCAATTGTGCCTATTGCCACAGCTCTTTCCCCATGCCCACCTGGTTTTTCACCTGTCATCATAATATTCCAAAGTTTAAATGGGTCTAAGTTTGAACTATCTTCTGTTATATAATCCTCAGAGTTTGCATCCATAATTCTTGGGATCATCCGTTTATGAATAATCCCGCTTGGTGCATAACGACCATTTGAATTAAATCCATATCCTATTACTGGCTTTCCATTTTTAATAACATCGGTAACCACTGCAACTGCTGAAACATCCATTTTCGTAAAATCAATGTATGCATTTTGAATATCTGAACTAATAGGTACTGCCTTTTCCTTGATTTCTACTATCTTCATTATATACCTCCGTGTATGTTCTAATTTAAAATTAGATTTAAATAACTAAACTATCAATAAATCGATTTAATAAGAACGCTACCTCTTCTTCCAAACTATGAGGCTCTGAGTAGTAAACATCTCTTTTAAACTATTAATCAACACCCCAATAGTTAAACTATGATTATTTTTCAAACCTTATGCAATATAATTTCGTCGATATATTAAAAAATCAACCGTCTCTTCTATCTGTTTTTGGGTATTTGAATTTAATTTTTATCAAGTTTTCAATTTAACATTACTGCATATTCTTTCCAAATCTAAACCCTAATTTCATAGCTGAAATCATAGAAACGTCGCTTGCTATCCCCTGTCCAGCAATATCAAAAGCTGTACCATGATCCACAGAAGTCCGTATCATTGGAAGACCTAAGGTAACGTTAACCCCTTTATCAAAAGCCATTAGTTTCATAGGAATATGTCCTTGGTCATGGTACATAGCTACAACAATATCATATTGTCCTTGTGTAGCCTTCAGAAATACTGTGTCAGGCGGCACAGGTCCCATTATATTTTTACCTTCTTTTTGCTTTTCTTTGACAGCTGGTTCGATTTTTTCAATTTCTTCATCCCCAAATAGACCAGCTTCTCCGCTATGTGGATTTAATCCAGCCACAGCTATTTTGGGTTCTTCAATACCTAATTTGTTCATTGCATCTTCTGCCAGATCTATACATTCCATTACACGTTCCTTTGTCGCTAAATCACAAGCCTTTCTTAGAGGAACATGGGTAGATACATGGACAACACTTAACTTTTCACTCCACAGCATCATCGTATATTTTTTAGTATTAGTTAAGTAAGCAAAAATTTCCGTATGACCGTCAAAATCATGTCCGCCTTTATGCAAAGCTTCCTTATTCAGTGGTGCAGTCACAACGGGACCTATATCACCTTTAAGTGAAAGTTCTACCGCCTTTTCAATGTATCTATACGCAGCATCACCAGCAACTGCACTTACCTTTCCTATCATGTCTTGCGTAAAATCAATATCAACTACATTAAACAAATTTATATAGCCAGCTCTAAAGTCTTGAATATCATTTATAACATTTAACTTACTTGGAATATTCAAAATATCCATATAATATTCAATAATACTTTTAGACCCGAAAATAACAGTATTATCTTTATAATGGTCTTGTTCAACTGCTTTTAGGCTTATTTCAGGACCAATCCCTGCAAAATCGCCCATTGTTATACCTATAATTGTATTCATTTTTATTCACCTTTCTTCTTGTTTTAAACTTAAATACAAAGAATCTTTATTGCCAAAGGCGCCTGCTTTCGTAATAACTACCATTCCGTCATGTTTACCACCAACTAAGCGACTTTCAACAATTCCTGTAGTTAACTCTTCTTGTATTTTACATCCCTTTCCGTCTAATTCATTTATCACTTCAATAGCTATGTCGCCTCCAGTTAAAAATAAGCTGGAAACGGGAGTGATCGGTAGTACATTTTTGGTAATTTTTGCTAATGTTTCTTTAATAATACGACTAACTTCTCTTTTATCCATAATACCTAAACTTTTAAATAATTCGATTGTTTCCAGGTAATCTTGCTTTTTTCTAGTTACCGTTATAATTGTATCTAAACCATTTGAAAGGCTCTCACATACTATTTTTGTATATTTTTCTATTCTATTCTCGATAATTAGATCATTAATTTCTATATTTATTACATTGAATCCTTTATTTTTGGCATAGTCCATTTGCTCCAGACTAACTTCACTAATGCTTCCTACAACCGATAAAGTTGGTAATTCTTCTTTTTTAAACAAATATTCAGCTAAACCGGCTGACCCGACATATAAAATTCTACGTGATTCATCTCTAGTTAGTTCTTTGATTTTTTTCAAATCTCTTTCTTCTTCGATATCAAAGATTTGAAACCTATCTTCAGGAAAATGTTGTAAATCTTCAAGCTCTTCGGTAGAAATATTCTTAATTGGCTCATTAAATTCCGCTTTTAAAATCTCACAAATATTATCGGTCCAAATAGGTGTTAATGGATCATTAGCTATTTCTGTTTCCATAAGTGGCGCTTCGCTAAGATAGTGAATGGCGTTTTTAGTGGTCCGGTTAATTTTAGGGAATGCCGGTGCCATAACAACGAGATCTGGCGAGTAAATATCCATCATCGCATGAATTTCTTTAGCGACGTTTCCTCTAAGCGTTGAGTCAATCTTTTTGTATACAACAGAAAATTGGTTTTTTTCCAACAAATCAGACGTAAGTGTTCTTACCTTTTGATAAGCATCTTCTCCTGATAATCCCCGAGACTCAGTATCTAAAACCACGGAATTTTCTACACTTTCTTTAGACGGGAACAATAAAACATCAACATTAATATTATTTTTTTTTAATTGAACTCCTGTATCGTTAGAACCTGTGAAGTCATCTGCTACAACTAAATATTTATTTTCCATCTATAGCTTCCTCACCTTTTATATTATTTCGATTTTAATATTTGAACAAACAACTAACTAAAAGTTTCGTGTTATTAAGTATTATATCATTGTCAAAGTAGAACACTAAAATATCGATCACTTTTTTTCCTTTAAATAATCTAACTCTTCCATAGTACTTTTACGACCTAAAATCTTATTACGGTAAGGAAAACGACCGAACTTTTTTATGGTTTCATAATGTTCTTTTGCATATTTATACCTTTTTTCAAGGCCTTCTTCTTGAAATAATCTCATCGAAAAATTTTCTTGAATAAGCAATGACTCAGAGTGCATAAATGGCATATAAAGAAATGATTTTTCACTATCAGTGAGCGTGCTTACATCATTTGACTTTATTGCTTCTTGTGCCAAAGTTAAAGCCATATCATCACTTGCAAAAGATTCAGGATTATCTCTATATATATTTCTCGAAAACTGATCTAATACGATAATCTCTGCAAGTCGTCCCCTAATGGAGCTTCGCCAATGGTAAAGCTCCCCTGCCTTAGCTTTTTTCACAGTATCTCCAAAACGTTCTCTAATTAATTGATCTAAAGTAAAATCAGGGCTAAACCAATCCTTTTTGGACAATTCTTCAAACCAAAAATATAAAACACCTTCGAATTGACTATCTTCCATAAAACTTTCTCCTCGCTAAATAATATTTTTCCTTAAACTCTTTATTTTCTCTTGCTCGTGTTACATTGAGCTACCTACTATATAAGCTGAATCACTGACTTTAATAGCTTCTTTGGATATTCTTCTTGAACATTTGCCAGTTTATTTGTTGTTACTTGTTCAACAATTTTCCCATTACTTAAAAACATCACCTCATCACACAAATAAGTAACTGTTTCTAGGTCATGTGCAATAAATAAACAGGTCATATCAAACTTTATTTTAAGTTTATAAAGTAATTCCAAAATATGAACCTGTATAGAAGCGTCAAGTGAACTGATAGCTTCGTCCAAAATAATAAATTTTGGCTTTGTACTGATAGCTCTTGCTATACATACTCTTTGTAGTTGCCCAGCACTTAATTCGTGCGGATAACAATCAAGCAATGATAATGGTAACTCAACTTCTTTCATTAAATTTACCGCTTTTTCATAAAGTGAAGCTCTTTTATACACCACTCTTAAAGGCTCTTTAAGTACATCTATTATTTTGAAATTGGGATTCACTGAAGAAGTATAATCCTGAAATACAACACTCACTTGTCCTTGATTTTCTTTCCTCCATGATTTTAGTTTTTCTCCCTCGAACAATACGACCCCTTTATCTATATTCTCTAACCCTAACAGTAATCTACTTAAAGTACTTTTGCCACCTCCACTTTCTCCAACTAGCGCTACCCAGTTTCCTTTTTTTATATCAAAAGTTACACCATCCAATACTTGCAACTTTGTTTTTCTTAAATGGTCTCTTCTTTTAGGATAACTTTTATATAAATTTTTTACTTCAATCATAAAAAGACGCACCTCTTACGGCTTTTTTAAAAGAACAAGAAAGTTGTCTTCTTGCCAGTACTAACTGCTTTGTGTAGTTTTCTTCTGGATAGTAAAAGATTTTGTCAATAGTACCCTCTTCTATCTTTTCTCCTTCTCTCATTACAAGTATATCTTGTGCTAGCTGTTGGATAACTCCTAAATCATGAGAGATAAAAATAATTGAAAGATTTAGTTGCTCCCTGAGACTTTGAAAAGTTGAGACCATTCTACTTTGGCTAATAGCATCTAAAGCAGTAGTCGGTTCGTCTGCGATGATAACATCTGGTTTTAAAGCAACTGTAATAGCAATCATACACCGTTGTAACATTCCACCTGATAGTTGATGCGGGTATTTTTTCAGCACTTGCTCCGGCTCTTTTATATTTAGTTTTTTCAATTTTTCTAAAGAAAGTAGGGTTGCTTCTTTCTTAGAAATCTCTAAATTTTCACATAAAGTTTCTTTCATTTGAGCTCCTAATGTGTACAAGGGATCAAATGCTGATGACGCATCTTGTAATATTAAGCTAATATATCGCCCTCTCACTTTTCTAATAGCTTCTTTTTTTATTTCTAATATGTTGATACCATTAAAAATCACTTTTCCCTGAACAAGAAACCAAGGATAAGTAATTCCTAACAACCCCTTTACGGTCATAGTTTTTCCACTGCCGCTTTCTCCCACGATCCCAAGACAACTATCATTCTTCAATTTAAATGATAGATTTCTAACAATAATTTTGTTGGTTCTGGTATCTGTAATAAATAGGTTTTTTACTTCTAATAACGACAAGTTATCACCTCATTAACTCTTATTTTTTACATTAAGGGCCTTTTGTAAGCCATCCCCTAAAAAATTAAAAGCAGCTACCACTGAAAGTATCGCAAGTCCCGGCGGAATCATTACTCCTGGGCGAACTGCCATTACATTCTTAGCTTCATTTAACATCATTCCCCATTCTGGAGTAGGCGCTTGTATACCAAGGCCCAGAAAAGATAAAGCTGAAATTGATAAAATAACAGATCCAATGTTAAGCGTAGCAAGAACAAATATTTCTCCAAAAATATTACGCATAATATGGCGTTTTATAATGTGCCAATTACTATAACCAGCTACACGAGCAAATTGTATATAATTATTTTCTGTGTATTTTATTACTACTGAACGAATCATACGCGTATACCAAGCCCATTTTGCAATAACTCCAGCAATCACTATATGAAGCATTTTTGGCCCTATTATTCCAACGATCGCTAATATCATAATTTCACTTGGAAAAGATAAAAAAACATCGCATAATCGCATGATTATTTCATCTATTGCTCCATGAAATAATCCAGAAATTACTCCTAGCAAAGTTCCAACTAACATAGTAGCTGCCATTGTTATAAAAGCTAAGAAAACAGTCGTTCGAATACCATATATTAAACGCGAAAAAATACAACGTCCAAGGTGATCTGTTCCCAAAGGATAGGAACTACTTATCTTAGCAAACTTTTCATTAACATTGATAGCGATCGGGTTATGGGGGGCTATCAATGGGGCCAATAAACCTGCCAATATTACAATAACTAAAAAAATCGCACAAATCATTGTGACACGATCCTTCATTAACTTAGCTATGCTTGTCATATCTATGCCTCTTTTCTTAACCTTGGATCCAATAATACGGTGAATATATCTACCAATAAATTACAAACAATAAATAAAATCGCCATCAAAAAAACGTAAGCTTGTATTATTGGGTAATCATGGTTAAATATTGCTGTTACGCATAATCTTCCTATTCCTGGCCATGCAAATATATTCTCTATTATCACAGTGCCAGCAACCAATTTGGGTATAGACATTCCTAGTGCTGTAATCGAAAGTTGAAGCGAATTTTTTAAAAGATGCTTTATAATACTCCCCTCTTTTAACCCACGTGCCTTTGCGTACAAAACAAAATTTTCCTTTTTGTTTTGTATTATATTATTACGTAAAATTCTTACATAAGTAGATATATAAGCTAGAGCTAAGGTAACTCCTGGCAGTATGATAGATCCCAGTGATTCCATACCACTTGTTGGCAATAGGTTTAAATTTACAGAAAAAAACCAAATTAGCAATAAACCGACCCAAAAACTTGGCATCGCTTCTCCTAAAAAAATACATATTCTAATTATCTTATCAATTATTCCTTCTTCAAAAATTATACAAGCGATTGCAAGAAGTACACTCATAAGAATGATAATAGTAAAAGAAAAAAGAGCCAAAAGTAATGTCGCTGGTATTGCTTGTTTCACTTCTTCCACTACGGGTTCGCCGTTAATAAAACTATTCCCAAAATCGCCTTTTAAACTACTTGTAATCCAAATGATAAATCTTTTTAGAAAAGGCTTGTCAAGATCAAGTTCCTCTCTCATTTCTGTAACAGCTTCTTTTGTTGGAGTAACTCCATTAACGCGTAAGGCAACTTCCGCTGGATCACTTTCTCCCGAATTAATTAAAATAAACGATAAAAATAATATCCCAATCAATATAGGAAAAATACTTATAACCCTCTTTATAATATAGCGCCTCATTTACTCCTCCTTTATTTCTAAATAAAATTTACTAAAATAATAGATCTATCACCTTCGCTCAAAAATCAATTTGTTTTGAAGTACATTTTTTCAAATGGGATTTCATATTGGGAAACATTAAAGGATACGCCCTTTAGTTCTGAAGTATATACAGCCTTTGTACGCGAATAAGTGAGTGGTATATACACAGCTTCATCATAAATATAATTTAAAATCTCAGCATACATATCCTCTCTTTTTCCCTCATCATTTTCAATCATGAGTTTCGTAATCGTATCATCTAACCATGGTTTTTTATTTAAACCCGTTTGTGCTTGATAATCACCATGAGCTGGTATTCTCCATGAAGATAAATAAGACTGTGGGTCATAAGGCTTTCCCCAAGACAAAGAATATTGTAAATCAAAATCCCCAGATTTTTGTCTATCTAAAAACGATTGTTTTTGTTCACCTATTATATTTAATTCTACTCCAATTTTTCTTAAATCGTTCTGTAAATATTCGCTGATTGTTTTTTCTTGAGCATTATCAGAATTATAATAAAGGCTTAGTTCTAACTTTTCTCCTTCTTTATAACGATCCCCTTCACTATTAGCTTCCCAGCCTGCATCATCTAAAAGTTCACTTGCTCTATCAGGTTCATAATTTCTTTCCTTCAAATTAAGATCGCTATAAGGAACAGTCGAAGAAAATAATGTGGGGGCTACAGACTCTGTTCCATTTAAAGCCCCATTAGCAAGTGTTTGTTTATCAATTGCATACTGTAACGCTTCTCTAACCCTAATATCTTTTGTAAATGGACGATTCGAATTCAATAAAATAGCTCTAGAAGCGATAGGGTCACTCATCGCTATTTCGTAGTCGTTTTGTTCTTCCATTACTTTAAGTGAATCCGAATCAATCATATCTCCGTCAGATCCAAATATCAGATCAATTTCGTCATTTTCAAGAGCTAATAAAGTTGATTGGTGATCTGGCATGACTCTCCACTTGACAGAATCGACTTTAGGTTTTTCACCCCAATAATCCTCGTTTACTGTGAACAAGGCAGATTGCTCTTTATCATGTTTATCTAAAGTCCATGGACCAGTGCCAGCATAACTGTTAACTCCGTTCTTTGTTTTTCCATCAATAAATGAGTTAGGCGAAACAAAACGAAACGGACGAGTCAATCCTAATTCAGTGAGCGTTGGATAATATGGATGTTTTAAAACGAGTTTGTAAGTATATTCATCCACTACTTTATTTTCTTTTATTTCGTTCACCATATCGAGCCAAGCATGTCTTTCTTTATTTTCTAAAATTGCATCCATATTAAGTTTAACAGCTTCAGCGTTAAAATTTTCTCCATCAGAAAAATTGACATCTTCTCTCAAATAAAATGTATACTCTAGTCCATCATCAGAAATATCCCAATCTTTTGCTAACCATGGCTTTATTCCTTCTTCTGTATTAACAACAAGTGGCTCAAATACCATATTTTGGGCAGCCATTTCTCCGCTATATAAATGGGGATTAATATCACGGATGTCTTTTGTACTTGCATAAATAATTTGGTCATTAGAATCCTGTTCATTATTATTATTTGTACACGACGTTAATACAAGTACAAATAATAAAAGTGATAAAAGAAACCCAGTATTTGCTCTTTTTATTTTACTTCACTCCAATTAATAAATAAGTTTTATAAAGCCGTCAGTAATACTATAGCTTATAGTTATTACTTTTTCTACTTGATTAAAAAGCTTAGAAAAATAAACATGTAGAATATAAAAAAGTATGTATTAAATTATTTTGTAAATAAGTTTTCAGCTTTCTAATTTTGAATAAAAAAGATACTCCTTCCCCCTCTTGATAAAACCACAAACATAATACAAAAAGAGGAAGTATAGAGTATCTTATTTTCTTAAATTATTTTGCTTTCACTATTACTCCTACGCCATCAGGGATAATTGAAATTTTAGAATCTTTATGACCTAAAATTTCATCTGCTTTTTCTATTGCTTCTTCAATAGTGGTTGCATAAGTCATTCTAAAAGTTTCCACCATTTCTTTGGGTGCTTCTGATACATAAATAACATGGAATTTTTGTAAAATTCTAATAAAAATTTGAGATTGCCATTGATCTGGGATTGTCTCGTCTTTCGGTGTTTGAAGAAAATCTTCCATCATATCATCTAATTTTCTGTCGTTATCAAATGTATTATAAAAACCTTCCCCGCCGTGCCCGTCTTCTGCACGAGCAGCAATAATGATAACTCCACCCTCATTTGTCATAGCTTCTGCAGGAGTCATTCCTTTAACAGATTGGTAAATATTTTGATCTATAGGGTATCCGCCATTTGAAGTAATAGTAATGTCTACTTTTTCAGGTTCAGCTCCTGCTAATTCTGATAAAAAGTTAGTGCCGTCCAAGTGAGCTTTTTCCATATCGCCAGCAACGGCATAAATAATATCTTTTTCAGAATTAAGCACTACATTAAAGATAAAGGCCAAATTAGCTTGTCTTGCAGCAGAAATCATTTCTTCATGAATCGGGTTATTTTTTAAAATTCCAGTACGAGAATTTTCGTCTGCAATATATTCTGCACAATGATTTGCCACTACAGATTTTCTACTAGTAATACCCGGGAAAACACTTTTTCTTCCACCAGAGTATCCAGCAAAAAAGTGTGGTTCAATAAAACCTTCAGCAACTAGTAAATCTGCTTCAAAAGCGCGTTTATTTATTAACAAATCGCTACCTGATGGAAGTTTACCGATTTTTACTAATTCAGAATTCACAGCGTCATGAACAACAATTTTTTCATTTTTGACAATTTCTTCACCAAATTTATTTATCAATTCTTGATCAGTGGTCGATCTATGCGTACCAGTAGAAATCAAAATTGTAATGTCAATATCTGGATTTTTCTCCCTAATCTCTTTTAACATTAAAGGCATCATAATTTTACTCGGTACAGGTCGAGTATGATCGCTTGCTATAATAACCACATCTTTTTTATCTTTTGCCAATTCCGACAATTTATCCGAACCAATAGGATTTTTTAAAGCTTCTTTACATAACTCTTCTTCACTTAACTTAGGTTGATAACTGTCTGTTTTTGATAATACCACTTCTCCAACTCTATCATCCGCTATTTCAAAATCTAAGTATCCTTTACCATACAATACTTTTTGCTTTACCATCTTTATTATTCCTCCCAAAATATATTTTTATTCATTTGATAATAATCTGTTCATTTTTCCATACGAGTAACCTTTAATATCTAACGCTACAAAAGAATAACCAATAGATAACAACTTGTCTTCAATTTTTTCTGATAATTCGAAAAAATAGTCGAATTCATCTTTCTTTATTTCAATCCTTGCCACCGTATTATGGTCTCTTACACGGACAACACTAAAACCCAATTGTTTTAAATACTGTTCTGCGCTTTTTACACGTTCAATTCTACCTTTTGTTAATTTATCATTATATTCAAACCTCGAGATGATACTACAAGATGGAACCTTATTCCACGTTGGAATACCATATTCTTTTGCAGCTAAACGTACATCTGTTTTATAAAAATCAGCTTCCTGAAGAATGCTCCTGACATGAAAGTCGTCTCTTGCTTTTAAACCCGGTCTAAAGTCAAAGGTATCATCCATAATCATTCCATCAACCACATAAAAAAAACTATGTTTTACTTTGAGTTCGTCTAAAGTTTCATATAAAAGTCTTTTACTATAATACCAACTTGACGGTTCGTTATTTCTAATTTCCGGAACGCTTAATTCGTCTAAATAAATCCCTTTGGTGTTTGCTCCAATACTTTCCGAATTACTGATTGCTTCAGAATACTCGTCATCAATAAGTAAGTCAGAATCAACTACAACAGATAAAACATTTTCTTTTCCTAACACATCTAAGGCAACCGCTAAAACTAAAGAACTATCAACACCCCCTGAATATGCAATGATAACTTTTTCCATTTTTTCCAAAATCGATCTTAAATTAAACAATTTGCTTTTGTAGTCCATAAACTAGCTCTCACCCTTAAAATCTATTTGCTTGTATTTAACTACAATATCTTCGTACACTGTCCGAACTGGCACTCCAGTTTTCATTGCAACACTTTTTATGTCTTCATACTCTGGAATCGCTTTTAATAACTCGCCGTCTAATTTAGCAAGCTTCATTTTAATCGTTTCTCCATATACTTCTATATTTTCGAAGCTTCTATCAAGTACTACTCTCTTGTATTCGTTTTTTCTTACCCCGAATGTTGTAGATTGAGTTAACAAAAGTTTTTCAATCTCCTCAGCATTTTGTGGATAAGCTAAAACTGTAACCAATGTACCTAATCGATTTTTTTTCATCATGATATTAGTAAAATATACATCAAGAACTTTTTTATTATTAGTCAAAATTTCAAATAAATACCCAAGTTCTTCAGGAGTACAGTCATCAATTTGGCATTCGATAGTATTTACTAATTCAGAATTATCTACTTTTTCTTTAAGTATCATTGTTCTTAATATATTTGGATGTTTAAATTCTTTTGTTCCCTTTCCGTAACCAATATTAACAATTTCACCATTAATAGAATCAGAAAACTCATCAACTAAAGCTTTAAGAAAACCTGCACCAGTTGGAGTCGTTAATTCTCCTTCAGCTGTAAATTCAGACAAAGGCAACTCCTTTAAAATTTCCATTGTTGCCGGAGCTGGAACTGGATAAAGTCCATGGGCTATATTGATATAACCATGTCCAGTTGGAACTTTATTTGCGATAATTTCTCCAATATTTAAACTTTCAAGTGCTACACACGTCCCTACTATATCAATAATTGAGTCCATAGCTCCTACCTCGTGAAAATGGACTTCTGATACAAGCATACCGTGAATCCTTGCTTCAGCATGAGCAATAGCATTAAAAATAGAAATACTACGTTTTTTTTCTCGCTCCTGTAATTCAGAATCTTCAATCATTTGAATAATATCTTTATTTGTTCTGTGATGATGTTCATGTTGATTTATAGCATCAGTATTTCTATTTAAAAAATTGAGTTTTAATTCTTTCGTCATAATTCCATGTTCATTCTTACTTTCCACAGCAAGAGAAAATTTATCAATTCCTGGTAAGCTAGCTATTTTATTTCTGACATAGTCAATGTCTGCTCCTAAATCGATCAAACTTGAAAGCATCATGTCTCCGGAAATCCCAAAGCTACAATCAATAAATAAAGAGTTACTCATCCTTTGTCATCTCCTTGAATTGATTTAAGAACAAAGCGGCTTGATAAGCTGCTCCAAAACCATTATCAATATTAACAACACTTAAGCCTGAAGAACATGACGTTAACATGGCATGCATTGTAGTCATTCCTCCTTGGTTAGCTCCATATCCTACTGAAGTTGGAACAGCAATTAAAGGAGTATTTACTAAACCAGATACTACTGATGGCAAAGCCCCTTCCATACCAGCAACTACAATTATTATATTGGCTTCCCTAATTTTATTAAGATAAGATAAAAGTCTACTAATTCCTGCTACACCAACGTCGTATATTGTCTCAACTTTGCATCCCATCCATTTTGCTGTCACTTTCGCTTCTTCTGAAACAGGAAAATCGGAAGTGCCAGCAGAAATTATAAGCACTTTTCCGGGTAGCTTATTAGAAGGTTTATCTTCAAACGTGATCATTTGAGCGCTTTCATGATACTGAAATTGAGGGAAATACTTTTTTATATATGTCCATTTTTCATAACTTACTCTAGTAGCCAAAGCTTTTCCATCGTGATCAGCTAACACTTCCAATATATTTTTAATTTGCTCAGCAGTTTTGTATTCTCCATAAATGATTTCTGGAAACCCTTTAATTTTACTTCTAGAAATATCTACTTTACTTTCTCCTAAATCTTCAAAGACCATTCTTCCATACACCTTTCTTACTTCTATGCTAATTGGAAAAAAGCGATACCGATTTCAATAATAAAATACAAACGACCTCTTTAGAAATTTCTCTTTATCTTCAGTAATTTATCGTCTTTTTCTTCTGTGAAGTTACCCCTGTAGCCAACCAGCTAGATGATGTTAACATTATCATTTTTCCTCTAAAAAGTTTTCAATTCTTTGCTTGTTTTCTTTTTTCCCAATTACTTACAGTATTTACCAACACAGGACATAATATAGCGGTAACAATTATAGCTGCAGCTATCTGCGCTGTGGCAATTCCAACTATACCGCTTAATGAAGGGTCAGCAGCAGCTAATGCTGCAGGTGTCCCAACTGCATTTCCCGCTGTTGTACCAATAGCGGCTCCAACTTGCGGATTATCTGCTCGAATTAACTTAAAGGTATAATATCCTGCAATTCCAGTGAGAACTACACATGCTAACCCTAAAATGATTCCTGAAATTCCAGCTTCAAATAATTGTCCAAAACTCAAACCTGCACCTAGTGGAAAAGCAAAAAACGGGATAATCATCTCAGTCCCAGGAGCCAGAAATTTAGCCATCTCTTTATCAAGATTACCTAAAACAAAACCAATAAAAATAGGAATAATTGTAGCAATCAATGCTGTAAAAGGTATAGAAGCAATCCCACTCGCCCCTAAAACCATCATCGTTAAGAATGGACCATCATTTAAAGAAACAACAGATACAGCGCCAACATCGGACGCGTCTCCATATTCTGATGCTAATGCTGCATACAGACCACCATTAGAATTCGTTAGAGATCCGATAATAGCTAACGGAGTAATACCTAATAAACCAGCTGCCCCAAAGAAATAATTAACAACAATACCGAGTATACCACCTACAACAAGTTTAGAAAATAGCAGCGCTGTACCTTTTCCTAATGAAGGACCTGCCTCCTTTAATGAAATTTGTGCACCATTACAGAATAAAAATACTGCTAGAATAGGGGTAGATCCAGTCTTAAATAAAGCCTCAGTAAAACCGCCGACCTCAAAAAACTGTGGAAAAAAAGTATTTACAGCTGTTCCTAGAAGTAAAGGAACAACCATCATCCCTCCCGGTATCTTACGTACAGTTTGTAAAATTTTCATAGTTATCTCCTTACTTTTTAAATAAATTTATTACTGCAGCTATGTTTCGAGCCGTTGTTTTTACATTACTATATCCATCTAGCAATGCTTCCTTAGTAGTTGATAATTTAGATATAACACTAAAAACAGCATTAATTCCTTCATCAAAAATAGCTTCGTGTCCGTCTAGTACAACTCCACAGATAGCAATGACAGGAACTTCTTTTTCTTTTGCAACTTGAGAAACCGCAACGGGAGTTTTACCAAAAACAGTTTGGTGGTTTATACCACCTTCACCAGTTATAACTAAGTCTGCATTTTCAATAGCTTTAGGAAGATCGAGCAAATCTACGACCAATTTTCCTCCTGGCTCAAGGCTGGCATTTAAGAAAGCTAATAAGCCAGCGCCTAAGCCTCCTGCAGCTCCAGCTCCAGGTATGTATTGAACATCCATATCAAATGCATCTTTGATTACTTCTGCAAAGTGTGTTAAATTTTGGTCCAAATACTCAACCTGTTCAGTTGTTCCTCCCTTTTGAAACCCATAAATATACGAAGCACCGTTTACACCCGTCAAAGGATTATTTACATCACAAGCAACTCTAACAGTAACGTCCTTAACTTTTTCATGCAATTGTGTTAAGTCGATAGTATCTAATTGTTCAAGTCCTTCTCCTGTAGGTTTTATTAAATGACCATCTACATCTAGCAATCTTCCTCCTAAACTCATAATCATCCCAGCGCCACCGTCATTAGTCGCACTTCCACCAATTCCAAGTAAAAGTTCTTCCACACCTTCATCTAAAGCATCAGAAATCAATTCGCCAAATCCCCAGGTGGTCGTTTTTAATGGATTTCTTAATCGTTCTGGTACTTTATCTAAACCCGATGAAGCTGCCATTTCAATAATTGCTAAACGTCCGTCACCGGAAAGACCGTAAAAGGCATCAATTGTATTACCTAAAGGATCTTTTACTTTCAACTCTTTAATCTTCCCATCGGTTGCATCAACAATAGATTGGACAGTCCCTTCTCCTCCATCGGCCATAGGGATTTTTTTATATACTGCATCAGGTAGTACTTCCTTAAATCCCGCTTCAACAGCGTTAGACACTTCTAAAGCTGAAAGACTTTCCTTAAATGAATCTGGCGCAATAATAATATTCATATTTACCCTCCTCACTTATTTTAGTAAACGCTAACAAAACTAACAATTTTTTAATATCTAAGTTCTTCAGCGCTTATTTATTTTTCGAAAAGTTAATTTCTATCACCCTCTTTCAACTATATAAGTTTAATTAACTTATTACCTTTCAATATCTTCTACTAGCTTTTTTATAAAAAACAAATACTAGAATTTTTCAGATAGTGGACTAAATAATAACTTTCCTTAGTAATGAGATGAATCTAATTCAAGTCTTGTATTTCTTTTGTTTTCTTCTATAATATTACTTGAAACAATACTACTAAATTGCGAATGCGCTTACTATAGTATGTGAACTATTTCTTTAAGTATATAATTTGGTTTCTAGAACAAAAATAATAACTATAATTGTAAATATGATGGAAGAGAGGGATTTAAATTGGAAATATCACATTCAATTGCTCAAGAAATCGTGCAACAAATGAAAAACATTTTGTCCCAAGAAATTAACTTTATGAATAGCAAATCCATTATTATCGCAAGTACAGATCCCTCAAGAATCGGCAATTTTCATGCTGGTTCCAAAAAAGCTATAGAAAATCAATTCCCCATTGTAATCGAGGATAATAAGCAATACAGCGGTAGTAAAAAAGGAATTAACGTACCTATAAATTTTGGAGAAAAAGTTGTAGGTGTTATTGGGATTACTGGTGAAAAGGAAAAAGTTATAAAGTATGGTGAAATTTTAAAAAAAATGACTGAGATATTAATTAGAGAGGATTTCATTAAAGACGATATCTTACAAAGGAGGAGACGGTCACGCCAAATTATAGAAAAGCTATTGACATCCAATAGTAATTCATACTTTTCCGAAAATTTTGAACATTTTAGTTATGATTATTCTACCCCTCACGTTTCGATCGTCGGTCAGTTTACAGAATTGACTAATTTTCATTACAAAGAAATATATCGTATTTTAGATCAAGAATTCGTAGCTGCCCCAGAATATAAATATATCATTTTGAATAATAGGATATATTTGTTTGTACAGTTATCTAATTATAAAACAATTAAGCATTCTATAGAATTATTAGCTAATAAAATTACTTACTCCATTGGTGACACGTGTTGTTTTGGTATTGGTCCTATTAGTCATTCGGAAGAAGAAGCCAAAGAGTCCTTTCATCTAGCCTCAGAAACCTTAAATTGGAACCTCTTATACTTTAAACAATCATTATTTGAATATAACGACATGGACATTGGGATTTTACTTTCAAATTTAACTAATAAGACTAAATTAACTTTCAATACAAAGATTTTAAAAAATGTACCTAAATCAGAATACCAGGAGCTTAAAAAGGTTTTACTTACTTATGGTGAAATGAACAAAAGTCTGTCTAAATCTGCTGAAAAATTATTTATCCACAAAAATTCACTACAATATAAACTAAATAAACTATTCAAGTATACTGGTTATAATCCAAAAATATTAAACGACTATGTTATCTTATTTCTAGCCTTTATGTGTAAAAATTAAACACCCATATTCTCGAAAGAAAACCCATTTCCATAACTGTATTGTTCTGTAGTTATTTAATTTTCATATAAAATCCATTAAATAAATATTTATCAAAAAAGGTATAATAATATCCGAACTGTGTTTGATTTAACTCGCTACTTTTCTTGAACTTACAACGATAACTTGCTAAATTTGTAGGAGTAATTTTAACAATTCGGATAATTTATTAATCAGAAGTGTCTGGGCTACGATAACTTTAATTCAGACAATAACCGCTATCCTATTTGACTTTTTATTTTTTTCGCTTTTTCTGTAATGCTTCCAAAATCATTATTTATTACACTATTCTCATCGACAATTTCACTTCCTATACCTATGCTCTCTGCTCCAGCATCAAACATCTCACGAACATTATCTTTATTGATAGCACCAACTGCCATAATAGAAAGTTGTGGTAAAGGTCCCTTTAATTGTTTAATGTAGTTTGCTCCTAGAACCCCAGCAGGAAATATTTTTACCATTCGAGCGCCATTTTCCCACGCAGTCAGAGCTTCAGTTGCTGTTGCCACTCCAGGAATAGGCACAACGTTATATCTTAGACATAATTTAACAACTTCTATGTTCAATGTTGGAGCTAAGATGAACTTAGCTCCTGACTCAATTGCCGTTTTCGCTGTCTCAGAATCTAAAACTGTTCCTGCACCTACTAAGAATTTATTACTATAATGCTTTGTAAGATAGGAAATCATTTGACTAGCTCCAATTGTATTAAACGTTACTTCCACTAGCTTAATCCCACTTTTGAACAAAGCTTGAGCAATTTTTTCAATTTTTTCTTCCTCTATCCCTCTAACTATCGAACATATTTTCTCTTTTTTTATTATTGAAATAATCTCTAGTTCATCCATGTTGTTACTCCTTCCTATACTAAATGATATGATAGTAAATAAATCCTTTTTTTTAATTTAACTACCATTCAGCAATGGTTCCATCATAGTTTTTCCACAAAGGGTTCGTCCAGCTTAAATGTTCCTGACTAACATCACGAATTAAATCTTCTTCTAATTCTAAACCCTAAACCAGGTAATTGTGGAACTTTAGCAAACCCGTCTCTAAAGGTGAAAATTTCTTTATTTTTAACAAAATCCAATAAATCTATTTTACCTTTATTGTAGTGAATATTTAAACTTTGTTCTTGAATAAATACGTTAGGCGTACAAGCATCCACTTGAAAAGTTGCTGCAAGTGCAATCGGGCCATATGGAGCATGGGGAGCAACAGCAAAATCATAAGCTTCAGCCATCGCTGCTATTTTTTTTGTTTCTAATATTCCACCTGTTAAAATGACATCGGGCTGGATAATATCTGCTACTCCTTTACTAACAACATCCTTGAATGCCCATCTTGTATAAAGTCTTTCTCCTGTCGCAATAGGCATCCGAGCAAATTGATACAAATTCACTAAAGCTTCATTATGCTCAGGCAATACTGGTTCTTCAATAAACATTAAACGATATGGCTGTAACTCTTTTATTAGCACTTTAGCCATTGGTCTATGAACTCTCCCGTGAAAGTCTACTGCGATATCTAGATCGTTACCAAAGTAATCACGTAATAACCCTACTCTTTCTAACATATTATCAACTTTTTTATAAGTATCAATATAATGAAGTTTTTCTGTTCCATTCATTTTTATTGCGCTAAAGCCTGCATCGTATTTTATTTTTGCTTCTTTCAAAACATTGTCAGGTCGATCTCCACCAATCCATGAATAAACTTTTAATGAGTCACGTACTTTTCCACCTAATAGTTCGTAAATGGGAACCCCTAATCTTTTCCCCTTAATATCCCATAATGCGATTTCAATTCCTGAGATAATTGTCATGGAAACAGGGCCACCTCTAAAAAAATATCTATATAAACGCTGCCAAATACTTTCAATGTCGTTTGAATTTTTTCCTAAAATTCGTTTACACATCTCTTTAGCGCCTTGAATAACTGTTTCAGTCCTTGTACCAGAGACCATTTCTCCCCAACCTTCTAGACCGTCCTCTGTTTTAAGTTTAAGAAAAATCCAACGAGGTTTAACCGCATAAATCTTATAGTCTACAATATTCAAAAATACTTTCTCTCCCTTTTTCAAACTTAATAATTTATTGCTTTCAAGACTTCTTCCTTTGTGCTTGCCTTAATAATATTTTTTATCGCTGTCTTTGATTGGATTATCCTCATTATTTCTTGAAGTAATTCTAATTGCTTATTTCCATCACTTACTGCTAACATAAACACTATACTTACTGGAACTGTCTTATCATTATTTTCCATACTGCAAAAATTTACTGTATCTTTTAGCACTGCCATTGCAACAGCAGGCATATAAACATAGTCTATATCCGAATGGGGTATTGCTACGCCAATGTCTTCTAGTTGTAACCCCGTCGGAAATTCTTGCTCTCTTTCTATAACTTTTTCAATAAATTTCTCATTCACACTTTCAAAACGATTTAGTTCTTTTGCCATGTATTCTAATAAATTTTTTTGTTCATTAATTTTTAAACCTAAAAATATCAAATCTTTATCCATGTAATCATTCAGTATATTCATATGTCTTTGATTCCTCCCATATATTGCTTTCTACTATTCCTCTGAAAATTTATGTCCTGTTAAAATCTCACGTACCTTATTATTATTTCGTACATATTTCATCAAAGTCAATATAGCAATAATTGACACTATAATTAAAATCCAGTTTTGTCCTAAATAATAGGTAACCCCTGATACTGGCCTAATGTCAGCTCCTACTAATGCAGATCCAGCTTCAACATCAATACCACCAATTTGACGTGCAATTCCATTAAATACAGGTGATATCCAAGTTGAAAAATAAAAAGTAATTGCGAGTGAAACAATGTTTGTTATTACTGAAGCAATAAGATTTCCATTCATGACTGCGACAGTCCCTGCAGCTAGAAAAAATGGAGTAACCCCTAAATCACCTAACATTAAAAATTCATTGCCTGGAAGGAAAAAAATCATTGCGACAGTAATTACCATTGAAAGCAGTCCTGTAGTGATTGTGTCTGGATGTCCAATCGCTAAAGCACCATCCATCCCAAAGTCTAATTCTCTATCTCCACCTTTTGCCGTGATTATGTCACGTGCCCGCTCATTCAATACATTAAAACCTTCTAAAAGAGCGCCAGTCGCTTTAGGATATAAATATATGAAAGAACCTGTTGCAATACCCATAGTTAAAATATTTGCCCAAGTTTCCATTGTGCCGTACTGACCTACATAAGCAATTAAACCAATAACACATGCAATAATAAAACCAACGACCACAGAGTCCCCAAAAACTCCAAAACGTTTTTGAATTGACTCAGAATTCAATTTGATTTTAAATATACCCAGCTTTTCCAAAGGCCATCTTAAAAACATAGCCACCAAGGTTCCACTGATCAATGATCCATGTGGAAACGAAATACCTGGTAAATCAAAGAATTCTTGCATCCTTGGCGCTGCAAAGTCTGCTAAAGCAATACAAATAAGTTCCATCAAAATTGCGACTGTTATACCCATTAGATAGTTTCCTGTTTGGTAAAAAATTAACGTGCCAATAAATGCCCACTGCCAATAATTCCACACGTCAATGTCGAGTGTATCTGTAAGGTTAAATCTAATAAGTATAAAGTTTACGATTAGTCCTACCGGGATAATTGCCGCACCAATCGTTGTAGAGTAGGATAAAGCAGATAATACACCCCACCCTGTATCGATATAAGGGAGTTGTATACCTTGAGTGGTTATCATTTCGGTAAGCGCCTCACCCATAGCACCTAAAAAGTATGGATTTAATATTGAGATTAATCCATTCAAACCTACACCAATATAAATAGCTGATTTAAATGCCTGTCCTGGCTTAATCTTGAGCAAAAGTTCAACTATAAAGATAAAAATTGGTAAAATAATTGCCGCACCAAACGTTCCCATGATTTGTTCAAATATTCCCATAAAGTAACCCATTACTGTCCTCCTAATCTTTCAATTTATTTATTAGCTAAATCTACAATTTTAGAAATTACAGATTCTTGCCCTACTCCTGTTAAGAATGGCACGCCATTTAAAACAGGGACATTAGAATCCTGAGCAAAATTTTGACCCGCTGTTGAAACCGCAAGATCAAATTTTTTTGATTCTAACGCTTGCGCTCCTTCTGCTACACGTTTTTGCGTAATTTTTGCTTGTATTCCCTCTTGTTCTAAAGCATCTTTTATTTTATTTAACACAACAGTTGAGGTTACTGCCCCATTTCCACAAACTACTAAAATTTCTAATCTTTTTACCATGTTTTTTCCTCCATAAGTTATTTATCTATATTATTTTGGTAATGACTGAAGTAAGAATTCTCGATTTTCTTCCTCTAATTTAAACAAATTGTCATCTTCCTGACCTCGGACTTCAATAGCCACGTACACTTTTTCAGATCTAAATCTCAAATTAGCTGCTTCATTTAATAACTTAATGGCTACTTTTTGATTCAAAAACCCTGGCGAACCCATTCGAATATGTTTATCTCCAAACAACTCGTTTTCTCTATCTAAAACAGCATTTGCTAAATGAATTCTCTGTGAGTATTTACTTAGCCTTTCCATACTTTTGGCAGCGCATTCATTATTCAAAACAATGTGTGCAGTATCAATACATACTGATATTCTTTTTAATTTATCCTGATTCTCTAATCTTTCAAAAAAATCCACTACGTAATCTGTGCTCCCAACAACAAACTTTTTATCTGCTTCTGTATCCAAGGGTTCTAACATAAGCTCAATTTGTTCATATTGTTCAACGTAATCAATTAATTCTACAACCGATTTCTCAAAACTTTGTACCTGCTGTTTCATTTCTGAATCTGGTAATATTTTTTTACCACTAGTAAAACCAACGAATTCTGCATTCGCTTTAACCGACAAGTCAATGAGCTTTTTCATATAACTAACAGCTTCTTGGCGTTTTTCTTCATCTGGATCAGCTAGATATAATTTTTTATTATTTAAATTACTAGTTGACCAGATAGTTACACTGATGTTGTTTTCGCTTACAAATTCAGCAAATTCTTTTCTGATCTCTTTATCAAATATCAGTCTTGTCTCTAAAGATTCATATTCATAAGTACTATATAGGTCTCTGTAGTACTTCATAACTTCTGCTTCATCTTTAGAAACAGGATCAAAAACATTGTTAAATAGTATAGATGGGGTAAATAACATTACATCCTCCTGTTTGATTTGTTATACCTTGGTAAGTATAGAAGACCTAACTATCAATTAATTTATAAATGGTGGCTTTGTTTGTTGTGTGATTTGCTACACCAATGTATATCCTATCTTCAAAATTTGCTGTAGTAACATTAATTGGACCGAAGCCTGAATCAATTACTTCTTTTACATACTCACCGTCTGCATATTGTATAGCTATTAATTCAGCAGTACCTTTGCGAGCACTTACTATTACTACTGGTGTTTTACCAATCTCTATTACTGATAAACCATGAATGATTTCAGCTCCATTAGAATAAATATATTGTTCTTCATATTCATTTTGTTTATTTTTTTTAAGAATTCTCACAGTATTACCATGAAAATCATCGATTTTAACTAACTCATTTTTGCCATCTTTATCTAAATCATACAGGAGCATATCACTGGTTGGTCTATTATAAATATTAGTAGTTTCCCAGTTTTCTAAATAAGAATTAGTTAAATTAAGTTCAACTATACCTTGAACACCAGAAAAATATAGTTGTCCTTTACCATTATTAAAATAACCATGGTTTTTATATAACCCTTCAAAAATTAATTTTGGGTTAATATAAAATTCCTCAAAATAGTTATTAGGAAGTTTAAATGCATAAACAGCCCCCGGAAGTTCCCAATCTTCTTTATTCTTTTTAAAATGAGATATCGTTGCAAAAATAACGAATTTAATATTATTTATTTCCACGATATCCATTCTATGAATAAATGGAAAATGTATTAAATCTTTTTTAATCCAAGTATTATCTATTTTTTTAATCCATACGATTTTAGACAAGCTAGGAGATTTTTTTAAGTAAAATTCATGAATAGCTAAAAATTCATTTTGTTTACCTGGTATTTGCTTAATGCTCATACAGCCGCCAGCGTCGTTCCAAAGTTCCTCCTTTTCTTCGAAATTATCTCCTAAAAGCGCGACTCCTTCTCCATTTTCTCCATCACTTGCAAATATAAAACCGTCTTTTTTGTCTATTTGTACTGGTTCAACTGTATAACATCTTTTCATTTTAATAAGATCTTTTTTATAAAAATTCATACCTATCTACATTCCATTCCTTATATTTTTTTCAGGTGGACGTTTATCATTTTTTATTGCTAATACACAATCCACAGCACCATTCCCCATGGTTAAATTAGCATCAATTGTAGTAGCGCCAATATGTGGAGTAACAACTACGTTTTCATGTTCAAATATATTTAAATATGGTGTCGGTTCTTGCTCAAAATCATCTGTAGCATATCCCATTATTCTTCCTTCTGTTAAAGCTTTATCTAATGCAGTATAATCAACTAATCCTGCTCGAGCACTGTTAACAATGAGGGCATTTTCCTTCATTAATTCTAATTCGTTCTTTCCAATAAAATGGTGTGTCTCAGAAGTATCGGGAACATGTAATGTAATAAAATCGGAATCTTTTAATAACGTTTCTTTATCGACATATTCAGCTCCTAATTCAACAACTTCAGAGTTCTCTACTAAATCGTAAGCAAGTACTTTCATACCAAAACCTGTAGTTCTTTTGATAACTTCCGAACCAATTGCTCCCGTTCCAATTACACCAATCGTTTTGTTTTTCATGCTTATTCCAGCACGCTTATTCCAAATCCTCTCGCGTACTTCTTTATTTCCAATTGGTATATTTCGCGCTAATGAAATTAGAAAACCAATAGCTAAATCTGCAACTTCATTGCTATTAGCACCGGGAACATTTGTAACAAAAATATTTCTTTTTCTAGCAGATTCTAAATTAATTGAGTCAAACCCCACTCCATGTTTCGCAATAATTTTAACTGAATTATCCAAATTATTAATTACATTACTAGTTATCTTATCAGTTCCAACAATTAATGCATCTGCTCCTTTTGACTCTTGAATAATTTCTTTTTCAGTAAACGGCCTCCCTTTTTTATTAGTAGTTACTTCACAATCTGCTTTTATTAATCTTTCTACAGGCGCATTATTAAATTTTCCAAAAGTTACGGTAGTTGCTACAACTTTAAATTTATTCATCTTTTTCTCCTTCGCATAAATATTTTCACTTGGTTAATAGTCTCTACAACATTAGAAATTGATACTCTTAGTGCCTAAAAATTTGAAAAGCTATGTTATATGTTTCCACCTCCTTTAATTATCAGTTATTGTTTATTAGTTCATATTCTTATTTATAAATTATTATTAAACCCTCCTCGCCTCCGCTTATTATTTAAAGTAAAAATAAAACCCAAACTTTTCTTTAGCCTAAACTAAAGAAAAAGCTTGGGTTAAGCCTACAAGATTCAGTTACTCCCCTATTCAAAATTTTAGCGCTTTCAAAAACAAACTAATAATTAGTTAAATATTAAAAACACAAATTTATTGTAACTCTTAAATTACTTTTAATCAATGTTTTATTAAAAAAACTTATTATAAATCTGTATATAAAAAATATACTAAAACCTATAATTAATTTAGTAATTAATATACGCGAGTTAAAATGAATATCGCCAACAAAATATAGGAGAATATTGATGAAGTTAGAACAAGAAAAAGAAATCGGTAAACAGCTTGTAGCTTATCGAGAAATGAACGGTTTAACACAACAAGAAGTCGGTGAGTTAGTCAATTTAACTTCCGACCAAATTGGTTTATTAGAAAGAGGCCAACGTAATTGGACACTTAGCACACTAATAAGAATCACTAACGCATTAAATATCAACCTAACAACTCTTTTTCAACCATTTGAACAAAGTGATGACCAAATTAATCAATTTCTCCAAAAAATAGAACGCAATCCTAAAAAAGAAATGATACTAAAAGCTTTTAATGAAATCCTAGATACCTATGATGATTAATTGAAAATAAGCATTGATAAACTTCTCTTGTGAGATTTATCAATGCTTATTTAGATAGAGTCGATAAATTTTTTAATTTGTTTACTTAAGGCTATATAGTTTATTTAGGCAAAATACTTACCAATAGTGAAAAAATTATAACTTAAACCTTTAAAAAATAAAAAATCCATAGAAATTTGCACAAATAGGCAAACTACTATGGATTTTCTAACTTTTATTTCTGATTTTTATCAATCATTGTCTCATTGACTTCTTCTCCGATAATTCTTACTTCGGTCTGCAAATCAACGTCAAATTTTTCTTTGATTACTTCTTGGATATGACCAATCAGTTCTACATAATCTGTAGCTGTTGCGCCGTCTAGGTTAATAATAAAACCTGCATGTTTATTAGAAACCTGTGCGCCACCCCATTGTAATCCTTGTAGACCAGCCTCTTGGATCAACTGTCCTGTGAAATGGCCGGGTGGTCGTTTGAAGACACTCCCACAGGAAGGGTATTCTAAGGGTTGTTTAGATTCTCGTAAATAAGTCAACTCGTCCATACGTTCTTTGATAAAATGATGCTGTCCTTCTTGCAGTGAAAAGCGTGCATTTAAAATAATGCCATGGCGAACTTGAATGATACTATTTCGATAGCTAAAATCCATATCCTGGTTCGTAAAAGTTTGCACTGTACCATCTGGCATCAAAACATCGCTAGAAGTAAACACATCTTTTATCTCACCACCATAAGCCCCAGCATTCATAAAGACTGCCCCGCCTACACTTCCAGGAATGCCACAAGCAAATTCTAGGCCACTTAAAGACGCGTCGAGCGCTGCATAGCTAGTGTCTATTAAGCGCGCACCTGCTTGTACTTCAACTACATTATCACTGACATTAATCTGATCCATCGACAAAAGCATAATGACAAGACCACGGATACCGCCATCACGGACAATTAAGTTACTAGCATTTCCTAAAACTAGCCAGGGAATGTCATGATTACGACAATACAAAACTAATTCTTCTGCTTCTTCTGCAGTTTCCGGAAAAGCTAAAACATCAGCTGGTCCACCCGTCTTTGTAAATGTATAATATTTTAAAGGTTCATCTATCAATAAATTAATCGCAGGAAATTGTTGTACTAATTTTTCTTTATCCACCGAGAACTTCTCCTTTTTTGCAAACATCTTACTCATTCTATCACGTTCTTAGCGAACTGACTACTGCTAGTTTAGCTCATTCTATTTTTTTCAACTTGTTTTAATATTTCCGCACAAATTTTATGACTATCGTATACATTTTCCTGCCGTAATTCCGTCGTTGAACGCGTCTTTAAAGCGGTAAGAAAAGCTTGAACCATTGGATAAAACCCGCGTTTTACCAAAGTATTTTCCCAATCACCAAAAGTTTCTACTTGCTCTGTATTTTCTTTTTGCGTGATATACTTTGTTAAATTTGTTAAACGATGCGTTCCTTCTTCGCTAGTTACTTGATAGTTTTCCTGATTACTTCCACTTTTAGTATCCATACTCAAAATCGCTGTCGATTGTTTTGTTTCTAACTTAAGCAAAGCTGTCTCTAAATATTGCTTAGTTTCACGGATATCACTGTAAAATGTTTGAACCGGATCATCTAAGAGATAAATTGCCGTATCGACTAAATGTAAAAAGACATCAAAAATTTCAAAGGCCGTCTCTTCAGAATTGAATACCTGACTCTTTTCCAAAAATAACATACGCTTAAGCTTTTGCTTGTTCAATCTTTCTACCATCGGAGCGAATCGACGATTAAATCCTACCATCAAAATACGTTCTTTCTTTTTAGCTAGATTTAATAGTTCTTCTACTTCTGCAATATCTTCACTTAAAGGTTTATCGACAAATACATCCACGCCGTTTTCTAAACATTCTTTTACTAAAGAATAATGTGTTTTGGTTGCTGTATGAATAAAACAGGCTTGGATTCCTTCTGCTAATAAATCATCCAAATAAGTACTCATATGCTGCAGATGATATTCATCTTGTAACTTTTTTTGTACTGCTTTATTTCTAGTCGCAAAATAAAATTCTGCTTGATCTTGCATTTGCATATAAACAGGTAAATAAGCTTTTTGCGCAATATTTCCTAAACCTAAAACGCCCACCTTCATCTCTTATCCCCCAAACTTTAATTTGCTTTTATATTAACTTATTTTTGTTTAAAACAAAACTTATACAACCTACTTTTTCACAACAGAAAATTTGAAGGAGAACTAGATCGGTGCTAAAATATAAAGGTGTATTCAAAAGGAACATGCCAGCCCTCTATTAGGAGATGTATATCAAATGAATTTTGTCGCAATGGATTTTGAAACAGCTAACTACCAAAGACACAGTGCTTGTTCACTAGCTTTAGTGATGGTAGAAAATAGCCAAATCGTAGACGAATATTATACTTTAATTAAACCGGAAACAAAGTTTTTCTGGAAAAACATTCAAATTCACGGCATTCATCCAGAAGATGTTGCCGATGCACCAAAATTTCCTGAAATTTGGCAAACGATCCATCCTTACTTTCAAGAAAATAATCTCGTTGTTGCCCACAATGCGGGCTTTGATAATAGCGTATTAGCAGGTTGCTTAAACTATTATAATTTAGCACCCGCCCGCTTTTTATCATTATGTACTGTCAAAACAAGCCGCAAACTTTATCCTGAAATCAGTAACCATCGACTCAATACAGTGTGTGACTTTTTGCATATCCCGCTTGATAATCATCACGATGCACTAGCTGATAGTCGCGCTTGCGCAAATATCTTACTAGAAGAAGAAAAGTATTTCGGTACTGAACCTTTTAAAAAATTAGTAACGGCAAAATAAAGGCAAGAACTCATCATTGGGTTCTTGCCTTTTATTATTAGCGTTTTTGAGGAAGGAAAATTTGATTCTCTACTCAATTTTGTCATTTTGAGTAAAGAATTAGTTATTTATTACTCAATATTAGCTAAAAATAAGATGGCTAGATGCTTTTTACGCTAATATATGGTCGATTGAATAATGGATCATTGATCCTTTACTCGTTATCAAGATATTGAGTAAGCATTTGCTGATCTTTTACTCATTATCAAATTCTTGAGTAAAGAAATCACATTTCTCTATTCAATTTAGCTCGCAGGATCAATCATCTTACTCATCAACAACACATCCAAAAATCGTCCGTCATCACCGATAGCGCCGCGTTCTAGTACGGCTTCGGTTTGAAAGCCAAATTTTTTATACAGATGGACCGCTCGTTCATTTTGTTTTTGTACTGTCAATTCTAAACGTCTAATCGTGTTCGTTTCTTGGGCCCAATCAAGCAGTTCTTCTAATAAGACACTACCTAAGCCTATACCCCAATAATCCTGTAAAATGGAAATCCCAACTTCGCCAATATGGGAAACACGACTTTCTTCACTTGTTCTGACAGAAGCAGTTCCCACGATTTGTCCGTCTACTTCTGCGACCAAAAGCAGCTGCTTATCACTCTCGTAAATTGTTTCAAGCTGATTTTCTAATAAATTCATCGGCAAATCCATGCCGTACTCATCCATGACTAGAAATTCCGTTTGTTTGCCGATAATTTGCGAAACTTTTACGATTTGTTCAGCATCTTCGGCTAATGCTTCTCTGATGTTAACATCTATTTCTTCAGACATTTTATAGCTCCCATCTGTTCTCAATTCTTGTTTTGAAATCTTCTGCTTGCTTACCAAATGCCTGCAATACTACTTTACGCTTATTTTCATCATCCGAATCTTTTTCAATCATAAGTTCTAAATAATCCAAAGGCACAGCATCTTCTAACTGTTTTCCCCATTCAATCACACAAAGGCCATCACCTTCAAAATATTCGTCTAAACCCAAATCCCAAGCACCTGTTTCAATTCGATAGACATCCATATGATATAAAGGCAGTCTGCCATTAGGATATTCTCGAATAATCGTATAGGTTGGGCTTTTAATCGTTTGTTCGATTCCTAAACCTTTCGCAATTCCTTTAGTTAAGGTTGTTTTACCAGCGCCTAAGTCTCCGGTCAAGATTAAATTATCGCCAGCTTTGGCTACTTCACCAATGATGGTTGCAAATTCTTCTGTGGCTTCTAGGTCCTGTAAAGTGATCACCTTTTTCACTTCCTTTCAATCAATGGCTAGTATAGCTGCTTTAATAAAAAATGGCAAAGATTTTACAGTCTTCTGTTAAGCAGTAAAAAAACATAATTACAAAAAGATGGGGAGTGAAATTTTAATTGACTATCTATGTTTTCAAACATGGGGAGTCAATCCATGATTTAATCCCTGAGAAGTTAATCATGAGGAAGGCTTTTGCGAAACACTCCCCGTTATTGATCAAAATAAGAAGTATCTTCCTAAAATGCTGACTATATTTGAAAAGATGGGGAAAGAATTTCTGATTTAATCCCTGAGATTGCAAAATGAGGGAGTGTTTGCCTGTTTTACTCCCTCATTTTGCAACCTAGATACTTCAATTCAAAAAAGCTAAAAGAGTTGGCACTGACTTCAACCAACTTTTTCAGCTTTAAAAAATACTTTTTTAGTTCATCAATGATTGTCCTGCAGTAATAATTGCTAGCTTATAAACATCTTCTTCATTACAGCCACGAGACAAATCAGAAACCGGCTTATTTAAGCCTTGTAAAATCGGACCAATAGCTTCAAAGTTACCTAAGCGTTGTGCAATCTTATAGCCGATGTTTCCAGATTGTAAATCAGGAAAAACAAAGACATTCGCTTTGCCAGCTACTTCAGATTCCGGCGCTTTTAGTTGCGCTACTGTTTGAATATAAGCTGAATCAAATTGCAATTCGCCGTCAATTGGCAGCTCGGGCGCTAAATCTTTTGCCAATTTCGTAGCTTCGATAGTCGCGTCTGACTGCGGGCCATGCGCAGATCCTTTAGTAGAAAAACTTAACATGGCTACCTTTGGATCAATATCAAACATTTCCGCTGTTTTAGCTGATTCAACCGCAATTTCTGCTAATTCTTTGGGTTCAGGAGCAATATTGATCGCACAATCTGAAAAGATATATTTTTCTTGTTCATTTCCGCGCATCATCAAAAACGCACCGCTTGTACGGCTTACACCAGGTTTTGTTTTAATGATTTGTAAAGCCGGACGTACCGTATCACCGGTGGCGTGAATCGCGCCTGATACTAAACCATCAGTGATTCCCATATAAGTCAACATCGTTCCAAAATAGTTTTCATCTTTTAGAATTTCTTCTGCTTGCTCACGAGTAGCTTTTCCTTTACGGCGTTCTAAAAATGCTTCTACAATTTGTTCCCAGCGCTTACAATTGTCCGGATCATAAATCGTCATATTAGAAATATTGATTCCCCGAGTAGCTGCGGCTGTTTCAATTTCACTTTGCTTTCCGATTAAGACTGGTTCGATCAGTTCTTCCCCTCTTAAACGAGCAACGGCACTTAAAATACGCGTATCTGATGCTTCAGGAAAAGCGATTTTGATTCCGCGACGAACAATTTTAAATTTCAGACTATCAAATAATTCCATGAATTGGTTCCCTCCAGATTTTATTTACCTCTTCATCATACACTATAACAGCAGAAAAAAACAGGGCTTCTTTCTGTATTAATAAAAAAAACACCTTTTAAACATTTGCTTGATTTGAAAAGATGAACTGCTATATTACGGCTTTCAATCTGTTATACTTTTTGTGGTAAT
>FLSG01003558.1_pt1 | contig 49867 bp, 40 predicted proteins | sample 1550511 | NCBI WGS metagenome assembly FLSG01 (sample SAMEA4031768, study PRJEB14383) | metagenome | biome: human; feature: oral; material: saliva | place: Philippines | collected 2014
TAATTTTTTTATTTTATATACAAAAAAGGGCGAGATAGAAATCAACTAATAAACATTGATTACTATTACGCCCCTTTCGATATTTTTTAAATGTAAAAGTTTTTTATATTATTCATATCATAATTCATTTTAATTTATAATCTAAATATTAAGCATATATTCAAATTTTTATAAATCGTTCCAACCTTAATGTAATTGTTCTTGCCCACGTTTATTCCAAGTTAGGATAAAGCTGAGCATTGCTAGAATACTAATACCTGTTAACAAGACAAACCCAAAATCCCAACCAAAATGTTGCACGACAAAACCTAAAACTATATTAGCCATCACTGCACCGAATAAATAACCAAACAATCCTGTTAATCCTGCAGCAGTCCCAGCCGCTTTTTTAGGTACATAATCTAATGCTTGTAAACCTATCAACATCACTGGACCATAGATTAAAAAGCCTATTGCAATGAGAGACAAGTTGTCGAGCCAAGCATGACCTGGAGGGTTTAACCAATATATAAGTACGAAGATCGTTACCCCTAACATAAAGAAGAATCCCGCAGGTCCACGACGACCTTTAAATATTTTATCTGAAAGGTAACCGCACAGTAGTGTTCCTGGTATACCCGCCCATTCATATAAGAAATAAGCCCAACCAGATTCATTCAAATTGAATTGTTTCTCTTCGCTTAAATAAGTAGGCGCCCAGTCTAACACGCCATAGCGTACAAAATATACAAAGATATTAGCAAAGGCAATGGCCCACACCCATTTGTTATTTAATACATATTTAAATAATATCTCTTTTGTTGTTAATTCTGTTTCAAGCGTTTCACGTGAAGATGTTGAATAGTCGTTATTATATTGTTCAATCGGTGGTAAACCTTGTGATTGAGGTGTATCTCGAATTAAACAATACGAAATAATTGCGATAACGATAGCAAGCAATGCTGGATAAATAAACACGCCTTCAAAGCCTTTTAAATAACCAAAATTATACATTGCTGTCATAGAGATACCCCAAGTTGCGATGGGCGCCATAAGACCTCCGCCCACATTGTGTGCCACGTTCCAAATAGATGTTTTGCTACCACGTTCGCTTACACTATACCAATGTACAAGTATACGCCCAGAGGGTGGCCATCCCATACCTTGAAACCATCCATTTAAAAATAGCATGATAAACATGATTGTTATACTAGAAGTGAAAAATGGGACAAACCCTAATAATAAGTTTACTATTGCAGTAAGTATCAAGCCTAACGTTAAAAAGATACGCGCATTACTTCGATCACTTACAGTTCCCATAACAAATTTACTAAAACCATAGGCTATCGAAATCGCTGAAAGTGCGATACCAAGTTCTCCTTTGCTAAACCCGTCCTCAATTAATGAAGGCATCGCTAGTGAAAAGTTTTTTCTCAATAAATAATAACCCGCATAGCCGATAAAAATACCTAAGAAGACTTGTAAACGAAGTTTTTTATAGGTATCATCTACTTGCTCAGATGGCAATGGATCAACATGTTTTGCTGGTTTTAAAAAGTTAAACATACAATCACTCCTATCTCACTTTTAATCATTTCTTCTAATATTTTATTAATAATTTATTAACTTTATATTAATCACTCTTGATAGGTAAAGCAATACTAAGTTTCATATTTTAAAATTCTTCTCCTAGAAAAAATTTATTACTAATTTAATATGTATACTACTGATAGAATAGTTATCTTTTGTAGATGTCATAGCCAAATATTAAATAAAAACACCTTATAATAAACGTACAGTTCATATTATAAGGCGTCTTAATCATAACTTAATAGAGTAAACCAACTATGTATATACTGAGCAGCATAATGATAATAAACGAACCTACATAAAGTACAAAACTATAAATAAATGTTAAAGTATTCCGTAATTTGCTACTATGCACTTCGTTAGGGTCGTTTCCTTTCATAAATGCCACAACTCTATCATATGTTTGAATTTGATATGATTTTTTTAACGAATCAACTTTAAATGCTGCAATCATACTAAGTGCTATAAGTGAAATTTCAACCACTACGCCTAAAAGATTCGAATATAAAATAACTGGGCCTGCTAAAATGGCTACTAACAGCATAGGCCATGTCATTAAATGTGCCCATACGTTAAATTTAGCTTGTTTTAATTTTTGTTCCATAATCTCCACGTCTCCTTTGACTAAGTCATCTAAAGAAACTTGAAACAAAGAACTAAGCATTAATAAGTTATGTACATCAGGATAGCTTTTATCATTTTCCCAATTAGAAATTGTTTGACGTGAAACATATAATTTTTCAGCTAAATCTTCTTGTGATAAATGATCACGTTGTCTGAAATACTTAATTTGATGGCCTAGGTTCATTTGTTTAGCTCCTTCAATATAGAGAGTATAATGGTACTTTATTTTAGACTATCAAAATCTTTCAACATGCGCACTTTTTATAGTGACAAAACCCTTTGATACATTGATATAGCAGCATTTTAAGACTCACCTTAGACATACACAAAAGGAGTAGGATAGCAATTAAAACAATTCATTTAATCGCGTATACCACTCCAAAATGGATTAGATTGCTCGTATCATGCTATCGCACATTTCAGATATAATTATGATTATAATTTAAAATTCAATATTTTATACTGTTTGTTGTTGGTATTGAATCGGATGGTCTAATTCAAATGTAGCGCCTGCAGTTAATTGTTTATATTGATAAGCAAAATAACCAATCCACAATATTGTTAAACCAAATGCTATGAAATAACTTAAATTAAGATCCAGCCCCAATCCAATTTTCTGACTTAAAATGTACGTGAAAATATTCCAAGTCATAAATACAGCAGGAATAGCTGCGATCCAAAAATTCTTTTTCGCAATGAGTAAATACATCGCGCCTACCCATAAAGCAACTACCGCTGTTGTTTGGTTTGCCCATGAGAAATAGCGCCAAAGTACTGTAAAGTCTACTTGAGTTAAACCAAAGCTCACAATAAATAAAGGTATGGCTACTATTACACGTTTTAACATACTACGTTGGCCATAATTTAAATAATCAGCAATAATCATACGCGCACTACGGAAGGATGTGTCACCGCTTGTGATTGGTAAAATAATAACGCCTAGTACTGCGATCGTACCAAATACAGAACCTAATAGAAGATGTGAGGCTTCGCTGACAACAAGCGCCGCTTCACCACGAGCTAAGACCTCGTTCAAGCCATTATAACCATTAAATAAACTCATACCTGCTGCTGCCCAAATCATCGCTATAATACCTTCAGCAATCATCATACCATAGAAAATAAAACGCCCATTTTTCTCTTTATTTGTCGTTCTTGAGATAATAGGCGTTTGTGTAGCATGGAAACCAGATAAAGCACCACAAGTAATCGTAAAGAAGAGCAATGGAAAGATTGGCGCGCCATCTGGATGCATATTTTTCAGGTTAATTTCAGGTATCGGTGCACCTGTTTGAATAAGACGGAATCCTATACCTACTGCACTAATTAATAACAATGCGCCGAAAATTGGATAAACACGTCCAATGATTTTATCTATAGGTAAAACCGTAGATAAAATATAATAAACAAAAATAACAAAGATAATAATACCTAATGCAATTCGTCCATCTAATAAATTATGTAATAACAGTGCTGGACTTGTTACAAAAACAGTACCCGTAAGTAGTAATAATAAAATAGAGAAGATATTGACAAAGTGTTTCATGACTTGACCTAAAAACTTCCCGGCCAGTTCAGGTAAGTGTGCCCCTTTGTTTCTAATTGAAATCATTCCAGTCAGATAATCATGTACTGCTCCCGCAAATATACAGCCTACAACAATCCAAATAAATGCCACGGGTCCATATAGCGCACCCATGATTGGTCCGAATATAGGCCCTACTCCTGCAATATTCAGCAATTGGATCAATGAGTTGGATGATGTTTTCATAGGCAAGTAATCAACATTATCGCGTTGATGATAAGCTGGTGTTGGTCTTTCTTCTTTAGTTCCAAACATTTTATCGATATATTTCCCATAGGTGAAATAACCTATAACTAATAAAATAATAGATACAATAAACGTAATCATATTATAGTCCCCCTTTATATATATGTAAGCGTTTTCTTAATTTAATCACATATTTTGCTTTTCTACAATGCTACTTAAAGAATTTTATAGGCTTTTTGTTTTTATAAAATAGTGTTACATATCTTTTTCTAAATAACTTAAACTCAATAGTATGAAAAATGATAATAAAAAAGTACAACGCCGTTCTGACCTTTAAACGGTGTTGTACTTTGTGAGGCAATAGATATATGCGTAAACGCTAAATACTACCTTTTATATAATTTGATTTTTATTTCATAATAGTCATCGTGGTCTTTCGCTTGATGCTCGTACTTCACGCCGCTTTTTTCTATTTCTTCTAAGCTTTTGCCTACAGCTTCACGTGCATCAGTAAGATCTTTTTCAAATGCGAATCTTTGTGCTTTCACTTTTTCAGGGCCCACTTTTTGTTTTACTCTAGCTTCAGTTTGTTTCACATTTAATTTCTGACTAATAATCGTTTCAACTAAAGCTTCTTGTTCAGTATCTGACAAACTCAACATTGCACGCGCATGACGCTCCGTAACTTTACCTTCACGTAAACGTTCAATGACCTTAGGCGCTAATTTTAGCAATCGCAATTTGTTTGCTATAAAACTTTGACTTTTACCTACACTTTTAGCTAATTCGCTTTGTGTCGTTTCTCCAAGTTCTAAAAGTTTTTTGTAAGCTTCTGCTTCTTCAACGACAGATAAATTCTCACGTTGGATATTTTCTATTAATGCGACAACTGCTGTTTCTTCGTCACCTAAGTCTCTTATGATAACGTCTGCATGCGTTTTGTTTAACGATTGTAAAGCTCTGAATCTACGCTCTCCTGCAATGATTTCAAACATGCCCTCTTCTATAGGACGTACTACAATCGGTTGTAACAATCCATGCTCATCTATAGATTCTGCGAGTTCTTTAATCTTATTTGGCTCAAATACTTGTCTTGGTTGGTAACGATTGGGCACAATACGTTCAGTATGAATAGATTCAACACCATTATTATGATCCTCTTCAATATAACCAACAATGTCATCTTTATTTTTTAAACCAAATAATTTAGAAAAAGGTTTCTTCATAGTCTATGCGCTCCCTCTAAATTAGTTGTATTGAATTACTTTTCTTTTTCAAGTAACGGAGACTTATTGGGCGTTCCTGGCTTTCTAGGATATTTTTTAGGTGTCTCACTTCGTTTACCTATTTTTATCATTTGCCTCTCACCAGCGTCTTCCGGTAATTCATATGAAATGACATCCTGAACTTTACCTCCGAGGACTCCTATACCAAAACGCGCTTCTTCTAATTCTTCTTCGCCTTTAGCTGATTTTAAAGCAATGAATTGTCCACCCTTTTTAACTAGCGGTAAACATAACTCACTTAATACGGAAAGTCTAGCAACTGCGCGCGCAGTTACGATATCATAAGATGCCCTGTAGTCTCCCTTTCCGTAAATTTCTGCGCGATCATGTACGAAGCTCACATTTTCCAAATCTAATGCATCTGCTAATTGATTTAAAAAATGTATTCGCTTGTTTAATGAATCTACAATTGTAACTTTTAAATGAGGATAAATTATTTTTAATGGAATGCTTGGAAAACCAGCACCAGCACCAATGTCACAAATTGTTAATGCTTGTCTCAAGTCCGTATAAAAACTCAGCGCAATTGAATCGTAAAAATGTTTCAAATACACTTCATGTTCTTCAGTAATACTAGTTAAATTCATCTTTTCGTTCCATTCAACCAGCATTTGGTAATACGTTTGAAATTGTTGTTGTTGTTTCTTTGTAAGTGCTATACCTTGTGTGCTGAGTCGCTCAGTTAACCATTCTACACTCATCTTAACTTTCCACCCTTTGAATTTTACCTTGTTCTAAAAATACTAATAAGATTGAAATATCTGCTGGGTTTACACCAGAAATACGAGACGCTTGAGCAATATTTAACGGTTTAACTTCCGCTAATTTTTCTCGTGCTTCAGTCGCTAAACTTTCAACTTTACTGTAATCTAAGTCTTCTGGTATTTTCTTTTCTTCCATACGTTTTACTTTTTCAACTTGTTGTAATGATTTATTGATATAGCCTTCATATTTCGTTTGAATTTCAACTTGTTCTTCTACATCATCAGGTAATTGATGTGCTTCTTCTAAAATTTCTAGAATTAAGTCATAAGTCATTTCAGGTCGACGTAATAATTCTAAGGCTAATATACCATCTTTCAAACGTGATCCGCCTTGTGCTTCAATAATTTCTTGTACACGTTCGTGAGGTTTAATTCTAATTCCATTCAAGCGTGCTTGTTCGTCTTTAATCATTTGGCGTTTTTTATTAAAACTTGCATAGCGTTCTTCAGAAATCATGCCAAGTTTATGACCTAAATCTGTTAAACGTAAGTCTGCATTGTCATGTCTTAATAATAAGCGATATTCAGCACGGGATGTTAATAGACGATAAGGTTCATTTGTACCTTTAGTAATAAGGTCATCAATTAAAACACCAATATAAGCATCTGAACGGCTTAAAATAACTTCTTCTTCTCCTAATACTCTAGAAGCTGCATTAATTCCAGCCATAATACCTTGGCCTGCCGCTTCTTCATAACCTGAAGTACCATTAATTTGCCCTGCTGTATATAAATTTTTAATTTTTTTAGTTTCTAATGTTGGCCATAACTGGGTTGGCACAAGTGCATCGTATTCGATAGCATAGCCTGCACGCATCATATCTGCTTTTTCTAAGCCAGGAATTGTTTCTAACATTTGGCGTTGAACGTGTTCTGGAAGACTCGTTGATAAACCTTGTACATAAACTTCATTTGTATTTCTACCTTCTGGTTCTAAGAAAAGTTGATGTCTTGGTTTGTCATTGAATCTTACAAATTTATCTTCGATGGAAGGACAATATCTAGGGCCAGTACCTTTGATCATTCCAGAATACATAGCAGATAAATGTAAGTTATCATCTATGACTTGGTGTGTATTACCGTTTGTATATGTTAACCAACATGGTAGCTGATCTAGAATATATTCAGTCGTTTCAAAGCTGAATGCTCTACCTACATCGTCACCTGGTTGTATTTCTGTTTTTGAATAATCGATGGTCTTCGCGTTAACACGTGGTGGCGTACCTGTTTTAAATCTCACTACTTCAAATCCAAGATTTCTTAAATTATCAGCAAGCGAAATAGACGGTAATTGATGGTTTGGACCACTTGAATATTTCATATTACCTAATATAATTTCACCACGTAAAAACGTACCAGTTGTAATAACAACTGCATCTGCCCAATATTCTGTACCAATATTCGTACGTACGCCTTTGATTATTTCGTCTTCTATAATTAAGTCATCCACCATGCCTTGCATGATATCAAGATTTTCTTCATCTTCAATTACTTTTTTCATTTCTTGTTGGTATAACGTTTTATCTGCTTGTGCACGAAGCGCTCTTACTGCTGGTCCTTTACCAGTATTGAGCATACGCATTTGGATATGCGTCTTGTCGATTGTTTTCGCCATTTGACCACCCAAAGCATCTATCTCACGTACTACAATTCCTTTTGCCGGCCCACCCACTGATGGGTTACATGGCATAAATGCAATGTTATCTAAATTAATTGTCAGCATTAATGTTTTAGCGCCACGTCGTGCTGAAGCGAGCCCTGCTTCAATACCAGCATGCCCGGCTCCTATTACTACTACGTCATATTCTTGAGCCATATTTTTTCCTCCTTTTTATTTTCCGAGACAGAATTGACTAAATAATTGGTTAATCAATTCTTCGCTTGCGGATTCTCCAATAATTTCACCTAAAATTTCCCAAGTTCGCGTCAAATCTATTTGAACCATATCCATTGGCACACCTGCTTCAGCAGCATCTATTGCATCTTGAATAGAGTTTCTTGCTTGTTTTAATAATGAGATGTGTCTTGAGTTAGAAACATATGTCATATCTTGATTTTGGACGTCTCCACCAAAGAATAAATCTCTAATCTGAGTCTCTAACTGATCAATGCCTTCTTGTTTTAGCATAGACGTTTGGATAATCGGCATGTCGCCAACCATTGACTCAACTTCTGAAATATCTAATTGCTTATCTAAATCCATCTTATTAATTATAACGATTGCATCTTCATTTTTAATGACTTCATACAATTTACGATCTTCTTCTGTTAAAGACTCGTTATAATTTAAAACGAATAAAATTAAATCTGCTTCACTTAGTGCTTTACGAGAACGTTCTACGCCTATTCGTTCAACAATGTCCTCTGTTTCACGTATGCCCGCTGTATCTACTAGTCTTAATGGCACACCGCGAACATTCACGTACTCTTCTAATGTATCCCTTGTAGTACCAGGCACTTCTGTAACGATTGCCTTATTGTCTTGGATAAGGTTATTTAACATTGACGATTTGCCAACATTTGGTTTACCAACTATGACAGTAGCTAAGCCTTCCCTCATAATTTTCCCTTGTGTGGCTGTATCTAATAGTTTATTAATTTCTGTTTTGATTTGATTTGCTTTTTCTAATAAAACTTCAGTTGTGGCATCTTCCACATCATCGTATTCGGGATAATCTATATTAACTTCGACTTGCGCAAGGATTTCGAGAATGGACTGTCGCTGTCGTTTAATCATATCACTTAAACGACCTTCAATTTGATTCATTGCAACTTTAGATGCACGATCGGTTTTAGAACGAATAAAATCCATCACTGCTTCAGCTTGAGATAAATCGATACGTCCATTTAAGAATGCACGTTTTGTATATTCACCAGGATCAGCCATTCGTGCTCCGTGTGTCATTGTTAGCTCTAAAATTCTATTGATTGTTAAAATACCGCCGTGGCAGTTAATTTCAACGATGTCTTCTCTAGTAAAAGTCTTTGGTGCACGTAAAACTGAAACCATAACCTCTTCGACAACTTCATTTGTCTCAGGATCAACGACGTGCCCGTAATTAATTGTATGAGACGGCACACAATCTAATGATTCCTTTCCTTTATATAATTTATCTGCAATACTTACGGCATCAACACCTGATAAACGTACAATACCAATTGCACCTTCGCCCATAGGTGTGGATATACTCGTTATCGTATCTAAATCCATCATCCATCTCGCCTCCTTTTATTCTAAAATTTATCATTATAATATTGTAAATAGTTTTAAGCTAAAAAGCTAATATCTTAACTGAAAAATTCTAAATGTTAGCCTTAGGGTTGTCTGAGGTAAGACTGCGCTACCACTAAAATAACTCCCCTACTCTACTTATATTCGTTTATTAAAAACCTTCGCTATTTTCAACACGTGTTCTAAACTCGCCTGGATTTGTAGTGTGTTCATATCTTTAGCTGGCTGTCTTGCTATCACAATAATTTCCATTGGTATTATATCTTCTTTATGTACCTTGAAATTTTCACGGATAGCACGTTTGATTTTATTTCTTACAACAGCATTACCCAATTTTTTAGAAACACTAATACCTAGTCTAAAATGTTCTAATTCTTTATTGGCTTTTGTGTAAACTACAAATTGTCGATTTGCAACAGATTTCCCTTTTTTATATATAAATTGAAAATCACTATTTTTTTTAATTCGGTATGCCTTCTCCAAGAAACATCACTCACTTATCATTTCATTACATTTACTGTTAAATATTTCAATCTATAGCATGTACTTTAAACTTTTTCAAATAATAACAATAAATCCATACTAATTCACTGAATTTTAAACCAAAAAAAAGACCACTGATGAGTCAGTGATCTTATGCTGATAATACTTTGCGGCCTTTACGACGACGACGCGCTAAAACTTTACGACCGTTTTTTGTGCTCATGCGTTTTCTGAAACCATGAACTTTACTATGTTTACGTTTATTTGGTTGATAAGTACGTTTTACCATGCAAAAACACCTCCATCTGTATTCGGTTATCTAAACATTATAATAGATAAATTAATATAAGCTTTTTGCTTCAAGTCTTGATTTAATATTATTAATTTCTAGTCATAATTCAAGCAACTACTACAATATAACAAAATCTTTTTTATAAAGCAAGTATCAATTTCAAGCACTTTATTACCTCATTTAATGTAATTTTGATACTTCCCTAATCACACTACATTCTAAATTATCTATTATATAGAAGTTTTGCAACCCTTCTCCCTGTTTTTTCACTTAACTACGCATACGCAGTTTCAGTTATACAATTTTCATACATTTTATATAAATTATTTCCCAACCGTACAAAACGGTTATTTTTTGGTATACTATGAATTCTTGTAAGTTATCCACTTATACACATATAAGATGATTGTTTTTGTGGATAATTTATATCCTATTCACAGAGTTATTTACGATTTAGCAACATATTCACACCTATTTGACAGAGGTGATTGTTAAAAAGTATAATTATGTGGATAAGTTATCTAAATATTGATAAATAAAGGGTTATTTTATTAAAAAATATACAAAAACCCTGTGAGTAACTTATGTATATGATAAAGTTATCCACTGATTGTGTGTAAGTTGTGGATAATTATTAACAGCTTGTGATTATACTTATTCACACATGTTATTTTTGTGTATAACTTTTAAAATTTAGAAAGTTGGAGTTTGTTATTATGTCAGAACAAGAAATTTGGGAAAAAGTTTTAACATTGGCTCAAGAGAAAGTCAGCTATCCTAGCTATCAAACTTTCCTAAAAGATACAAAACTTTATTCATTACAAAATGATGAAGCTATCATAGTGATTGATGATCCTTTTGTAGCTAATTGGTTGAAAACACATTACGTTGAAATAGTACAATCTGCATTATATGAAGCTATTGGGCATGAAATCATGCCAGTTTTTTACTCTGAAGATGAATTAGAAAGTTTAAAATCTGAAGAGAAACAAAATAGCAATCAAAAATCTAATGAAAATGAAATAGACTTTGATACAGTCGATGTAGCAAGAATCGGCGATGAACAATTTAATACAAACAATACCTTTGAAACATTTGTCATTGGGCCTGGCAACAGATTCCCCCACGCTGCAAGTTTAGCCGTAGCAGAAGCACCTGCGCAAGCGTATAATCCACTTTTTATATATGGGGGTGTAGGGTTAGGAAAAACGCATCTAATGCATGCTATTGGTCATTATGTTTTAGATAATAACCCGAATGCTAAAGTTATTTATACATCAAGTGAAAAATTTACGAATGAGTTTATTAAATCAATTCGTGATAATAAAACTGAACGTTTTAGAGAAAAATACCGAAACATCGATGTGCTATTAATAGATGATATACAATTTATTCAAAACAAAGAACAAACTCAAGAAGAATTTTTCCATACTTTTAATGACTTACATCAAGCTAATAAGCAAATTGTTATTTCTAGTGATAGACCTCCAAAAGAAATTGCTAAATTAGAAGATCGTTTACGTTCTCGTTTTGAATGGGGGCTAATTGTGGACATAACGCCACCTGATTATGAAACAAGAATGGCAATTTTGCAGAAAAAAATTGGCGAAGAAAATATTAATATTCCTACTGAAGCGCTTACGTATATTGCAAATCAAATACAATCTAACATTCGTGAACTCGAGGGTGCGCTTACACGTGTATTAGCATTTTCAAAATTACAAGGACAACCAATCACAACTGAATTAACTGCTGCTGCTTTAAAAGATATTATTCAAGCACCTAAATCTAAAAAAATCACCATTCAAGATATTCAAAAAGTTGTTGGCGAATATTATAGTGTAAGAATTGAAGACTTTAGCGCGAAAAAACGTACAAAATCAATTGCCTATCCGCGCCAAATTGCTATGTACTTATCACGTGAATTAACTGATTTCTCCTTGCCTAAAATTGGGGAAGAATTTGGTGGCCGTGACCATACGACAGTGATTCATGCTCATGAAAAAATTGTGAAAGATATCAATAATGATCCAACCTTTAAACAAGAAGTTGAAAATTTAGAAAAAGAGATTAGAAACCAATAAAATCGACTGTACTATAACAGATTAAACGAATAAATTGGGAGATATAACAAATTGACGTATTGCTCTGATTTGTGGACAATGTGTAAAAGTAATACACACTGTGCACAAGTTATCCACAGTTATCAGCTGATGGCATACGTGAAATAATTTGAGTTATCCCCTAATCCACAAGCCCTACTACTATTACTACGGGTTTAAAACCTATATAATTATTATATAAACGACTGGAAGGAGTTTAAAAAATGGAATTTACAATTAGAAGAGATTATTTTATAAATCAATTAAATGATACACTAAAAGCAATCTCACCAAGAACAACATTACCTATACTCACTGGTATAAAAATTGAAGTTAAAAGCAATGAAGTGATACTCACTGGTTCAGATTCAGAAATCTCAATTGAAATCACTATTCCTAAACAAGTTGACGGAGAAGATATCATTGAAGTTGCTGAAACTGGTTCAGTTGTACTCCCTGGTCGTTTCTTTGTAGATATTATTAAAAAACTACCAGGAAAAGAAGTTAAATTATCAACGAATGAACAATTCCAAACTTTAATCACTTCTGGACATTCAGAATTTAACTTAAGTGGTTTAGACCCAGATCAATACCCGTTATTACCACAAGTTTCACGCGATGATGCAATTCAATTATCTGTGAAAGTCTTAAAAAACGTGATTGCACAAACTAATTTCGCTGTGTCCACCTCAGAAACACGCCCGGTACTAACGGGGGTTAACTGGCTTATACAGGATAATGAATTAATATGCACTGCTACTGACTCACACCGTTTGGCTGTGCGAAAAGTCGCTTTAGAAGATGCATCTGAAAACAAAAATGTCATCATTCCAGGTAAAGCCTTATCTGAATTAAATAAAATCATGTCAGACAATGAAGAAGAAATAGATATTTTCTTCGCATCAAACCAAGTTTTATTTAAAGTGGGTAATGTAAACTTTATTTCACGTCTATTAGAAGGTCATTATCCAGATACTTCACGTTTATTCCCAGAAAACTATGAAATCAAAATTGGTATAGATAATGGCGAATTTTACCATGCGATTGATCGTGCATCTTTATTAGCACGTGAAGGTGGAAATAACGTTATTAAATTAAGCACAGGTAGTGAATTAGTTGAATTATCTTCAACATCTCCAGAAATAGGTACTGTAAAAGAAGAAGTGAAAGCTAATAATGTTGATGGCGGTAACTTAAAAATTTCATTCAACTCTAAATATATGATGGATGCTTTAAAAGCGATCGATAATGATGAAGTAGAAGTTGAGTTCTTTGGCACGATGAAACCATTTATCTTAAAACCAAAAGACGATGACTCTGTTACGCAATTAATTTTACCGATCAGAACATATTAAAATCTTATAAGAAAGCGTAAGTATTATACTTTTCTAAAAAATTCTTTTTGTACATCAACGAGAATGGCTAAAAAAAGAATTATCAAGAATTAATCCTATAGAGGCAATGTATGATAGGCAAAAAGAGACCCAGATGGGTCTCTTTTTTATATGAAGAAGCTTGAGTTAAGTGAGTTTTATAATTTTTAGAAGTAATTCACCAAAATAAACCGTGTATATTAACAAAGCATATTTTAGTGCATTAAATATATTTAACTATCTACAAGCTATTTAGAGCTTTAATATAAGCATTTAGCAGTCTATTACGAACTTAGATGCCTAAAATTAATAAATGAGCTTAGAAACGCTTTAAAATGCAAAATGATAGATTACTGTAACAGTTTGCTATCGTTACACTTAAAAGTGATGATTTAATATATAGTTAATAAAATTGTTAATAATTAATTTTAAAGTTAGAATATTTTTCTAAAGAAATCGAATAATATGAATAAAAGTTTGTTATAATATATGAGTAATACGTTATTCTAAACACCTTTGTAAATAAATTTCAGAAATAAGTAAAAATAACACATAAGAAAACGCTTTCTAACTGTATTTTACATGAAATTTTTCTAAAAAAAAGGTATAATATATAGATGAGTTTAAAAGGAATGGAGTGATTGATTTGGTTGAAGAAGTAATTGTTGATGGAGACATTACTTTAGGGCAATTTCTAAAGACAGAAGGTATTATTGAGTCTGGCGGACAAGCGAAATGGTTCTTGCAAGATTTTGAAGTAATGATCAATGGTGAGCGTGAAACGCGTCGTGGTAAGAAGTTAAACCATCAAGATAACATCGAAATACCAGAAGTCGGTTCATTTTTGATTATACACCAAGGTGAAGAATGAAATTAAAGACACTCCAGTTAGACAATTACCGTAACTATGAGTCAATCACCTTAAATTGTCATCCTGAAGTCAATATATTGATTAGTGAAAACGCTCAGGGAAAGACAAATTTATTAGAATCTATATATACTTTAGCATTGGCAAAAAGCCATAGAACGTCAAATGACAAGGAATTGATACGTTTTGATAGTGACTATGCTAAAATAGAGGGTGAACTTAGTTATAGGTATGGTGAGATGCCTTTAACAATGTTTATAACTAAAAAGGGTAAACAAGTAAAAATCAATCACTTAGAGCAAAGTAGGCTGACACAATATATTGGTCACTTAAATGTTGTCTTGTTTGCACCTGAAGATCTGAACATTGTCAAGGGGGCACCTCAAATAAGACGCAGATTTATAGATATGGAACTTGGGCAAATCTCAGCAGTCTATTTAAATGATTTGTCTCAGTACCAAAGAATTTTAAAACAAAAAAATAATTATTTGAAGCAATTGCAATACGGGCAAAAGACAGATAGCACTATGCTTGATGTCTTAAACCAACAATTTGCAGAATATGCACTCAAAGTTACACTCAGACGTGAACATTTTATTAAGGAACTTGAATCATTAGCAAAGCCTATCCATTCTGGTATTACTGACGAAAACGAAACACTGTCATTGGAGTATTTACCTAGCATCAAGCTAGATGGTGAAGAAAAAAGTGAGACAGAACGCTTAGAGGAAGTCTTAACTTTACTAGATGATAATAAAGATCGTGAAAAAGATAGAGGTATATGTTTATTTGGGCCTCACAGAGATGATTTAGGTTTTAATGTAAATGGTATGGATGCACAAACTTACGGCTCACAAGGGCAACAAAGAACGACTGCTTTATCTATCAAGCTTGCGGAAATTGAGTTGATGAATATTGAAGTAGGCGAGTATCCCATTCTATTGCTAGACGATGTATTAAGTGAATTAGATGATTCACGTCAGTCTCATTTATTGAGCACAATTCAACATAAAGTGCAGACATTTGTGACTACAACATCGGTTGATGGCATTGATCATGAAATTATGAAAAACGCTAAACTTTATCGCATTAATAAAGGCGAAATTATAAAGTAACAGAAAGTGAAGGTGGAAGCATTGTCAGATGTGAACAACACGGAAGATTATGGTGCTGGTCAGATTCAGGTATTAGAAGGTCTTGAAGCGGTTCGTAAAAGACCAGGTATGTATATAGGCTCAACTTCAGAGAGAGGGCTACATCACTTAGTATGGGAAGTAGTCGACAATAGTATTGATGAAGCACTTGCAGGGTATGCTGACCAAATTGACGTCGTTATTGAAAAAGACAATTGGATTAAAGTAACAGACAACGGTCGTGGTATCCCTGTAGGCATACAAGAGAAAATGGGACGTCCTGCTGTTGAAGTTATTTTAACTGTATTACACGCTGGTGGTAAATTCGGTGGTGGCGGTTATAAAGTTTCCGGCGGTCTCCACGGTGTAGGTTCTTCTGTAGTAAACGCGTTGTCTGAAGATTTAGAAGTGTATGTTTACAAAGATGAAAATATATATCATCAAGCATATAAAAAAGGTATACCTCAGTTTGACTTGAAAGTCATCGGAGAAACAGATGAAAACACTGGTACGACAATTCGTTTTAAAGCTGATCCTGAGATATTCACTGAAACAACGACATACAACTATGAAATATTGCAACAGCGTATTAGAGAGCTTGCATTTTTAAACAAAGGTATCTCAATCACATTAAGAGATGAACGTGAAGAAGAAACCCGCGAAGACACATATCACTATGAAGGTGGTATTAGATCTTACGTTGAAATGTTAAATGAAAATAAAGAACCTATCCATGAAGCGCCTATTTATGTACATCAATCAAAAGACGATATTGAAGTTGAAATTGCACTTCAATATAACAAAGGCTACGCTACAAACCTTTTAACATACGCTAATAACATCCACACGTATGAAGGTGGTACGCATGAAGAAGGTTTTAAACGTGCGCTTTCTCGAGTATTAAATAACTATGGGATTAATAGTAAAATTATGAAAGAAGATAAAGAAAGACTTTCAGGTGAAGATACACGTGAAGGTTTAACAGCTGTTGTTTCAATTAAACACAGTGACCCACAATTTGAAGGACAAACTAAAACAAAACTTGGTAACTCTGAAGTACGTCAAGTCGTAGACCGTATATTTTCTGAACTTTTTGAACGCTTCTTATACGAAAACCCGCAAGTGGGTCGCACAATAATAGAAAAAGGCATTATGGCATCCCAAGCGCGCCTTGCAGCTAAAAAAGCGCGTGAAGTGACACGCCGTAAGTCTGCTTTAGAAGTCTCTAGTTTACCTGGTAAACTAGCCGATTGTTCTAGTAAAGACCCTTCTCGCAGTGAAATATTTATTGTCGAGGGTGATTCTGCCGGGGGGTCTACTAAGTCTGGACGTGACTCGGAAACACAGGCAATTTTACCGTTACGTGGTAAGATATTAAACGTTGAAAAAGCACGATTAGATAGAATTTTAAACAATAATGAAATTCGTTCTATGATTACTGCTTTTGGTACTGGTATTGGTGGAGAATTTGATCTCAGTAAAGCACGTTACCATAAAATTATCTTGATGACGGATGCTGACGTAGACGGTGCGCATATTAGAACATTGTTATTAACATTCTTCTATCGCTTTATGAGACCATTAATTGAAGCAGGATACGTTTATATCGCACAACCACCATTATTCAAGTTGACACAAGGAAAACAAAAATACTATGTGTTTAATGAACGTGAGTTAGAAAAACTTAAAGGGCAATTAGACCCAAGTCCAAAATGGTCTATTGCACGTTACAAAGGTCTTGGTGAAATGAACGCCGATCAATTATGGGAGACTACAATGAACCCTGAGAATAGAGCGATGCTGCAAGTATCGTTAGATGATGCTATAGAAGCTGACCAAGTTTTCGAGATGTTAATGGGCGATGTTGTTGAGAATCGTAGACAGTTTATTGAAGATAATGCAGTCTATGCAAACTTAGATTTCTAAGACAATGAACTGAATTTTTGAAGGAGGATATCTTGATGGCTGAATTACCTGAATCAAGAATTAATGAACGAAATATAACAAATGAGATGCGTGAGTCGTTCCTAGATTATGCGATGAGCGTTATCGTCTCACGTGCGCTACCAGATGTTAGAGATGGTTTGAAACCAGTACATCGACGTATACTTTACGGCTTACACGAGCAAGGTATGACACCTGATAAATCATATAAGAAATCTGCACGTATTGTTGGGGACGTCATGGGTAAATATCACCCTCACGGAGACTCATCAATATACGAAGCCATGGTAAGAATGGCACAGGACTTCAGCTATCGATACCCTTTAATTGATGGCCAAGGTAACTTTGGTTCCATGGATGGCGATGGAGCAGCGGCAATGCGTTACACTGAAGCGCGCATGTCTAAAATCACACTTGAAATGCTGAGAGATATAAATAAAGATACGATTGATTTTGTTGATAACTACGATGGTAATGAAAGAGAGCCGTCAGTCTTACCATCCAGGTTCCCTAACTTACTAGTAAACGGTGCTTCAGGTATCGCGGTTGGTATGGCTACTAATATCCCACCACATAATTTAACTGAAGTTATAAATGGTGTATTAAGCTTAAGTTATAATCCGGATATTACTATTGCAGAGTTAATGGAAGATATTCAAGGACCGGATTTCCCTACAGCAGGTATCATTCTTGGTAGAAGTGGCGTACGTCGGGCGTTTGAAACTGGACGTGGTTCAGTCCAAATGCGTGCAAGAGCTGAGATTGAAGAACGTGGTGGCGGCCGTCAACGTATCGTTGTGACTGAGGTGCCTTACCAAGTCAATAAAGCACGTATGATTGAAAAAATCGCTGAATTAGCACGTGATAAGAAAATTGAAGGCATTACAGATTTACGTGATGAAACAAGTTTACGTACTGGTGTACGTGTGGTTATTGATATACGTAAAGATGCAAACGCGAGTGTTGTATTAAATAACTTGTATAAACAAACGCCATTACAAACGTCCTTTGGCGTGAATATGATTGCTTTAGTGAATGGTAGGCCAAGATTAATTAACCTTAAAGAAGCATTAGTTGAATATCTTGAACATCAAAAAGTAGTCGTTAGAAGAAGAACAGAATACAACTTGAAAAAAGCACAAGACCGAGCTCATATCTTAGAAGGTTTGAGAATCGCTTTAGATCATATTGATGAAATTATTCGTGTGATTCGTGAATCTGACACTGATAAGGTTGCAATGGCAAGCTTACAAGAACAATTCAAATTAACTGAACGACAAGCGCAAGCAATACTAGATATGCGTTTAAGACGTTTAACAGGTTTAGAAAGAGATAAAATTGAATCTGAATATAACGAATTAATTGCTTATATAGACGAGTTAAAAGCAATTCTTGCAGATGAAGAAAAATTATTACAACTTGTACGTGACGAATTAATTGATGTACGTGAACGTTTCGGTGATGAACGTAAGACGGAAATCCAATTGGGTGGTCTAGATAACATTGAAGATGAAGACCTTATACCAGAAGAACAAATTGTTATTACGTTAAGCCACAATAACTATATTAAGCGTCTACCAGTTTCAACATATAGAGCACAACATCGTGGTGGTCGTGGCGTACAAGGTATGCAAACGCTAGAAGAAGACTTTGTAAGTCAGCTTGTAACATTGAGTACCCATGATCATGTCCTATTCTTCACAAATAAAGGCAGAGTTTATAAACTAAAAGGATACGAAGTTCCTGAACTCTCGCGTCAGTCTAAAGGTATTCCAGTAGTCAATGCAATAGAACTCGATAATGACGAAACAATTAGCACAATGATTGCTGTTAAAGATTTAGAAAGTGAAGAAGATTATTTAGTGTTTGCAACATTGAATGGTATTGTTAAACGTTCAGCGTTAAGTAACTTCTCACATATTAACAAAAACGGTAAGATTGCTATTGGTTTCAAAGAGGACGATGAATTGATAGCAGTACGATTAACAGACGGGGATGAAGATATTCTCATCGGTACATCGCATGGTTCGCTCATCCGCTTTAATGAAACAGCATTACGTCCATTAGGGCGTACAGCTGCAGGTGTTAAAGGTATTACGCTCAGAGATGGCGATAGTGTCGTAGGACTAGACGTTACTAAAGCAGAAACAGATGACGAAATCCTTGTAGTAACAGAAAATGGTTACGGTAAACGTACGCCAGTAAGTGAATATCGTTTATCAAACCGTGGCGGTAAAGGAATTAAAACTGCAACAATCACAGAACGTAATGGTAAAGTAGTATGTATTACTTCAGTTGAAGGTAAAGAAGACTTGATGATTGTTACAAATGCAGGCGTCATTATCCGTATAGGCGTAGAAGATATTTCACAAAATGGCCGTGCTGCACAAGGTGTGAGATTGATTAAATTAAACGAAGATCAATTTGTTTCTACGGTAGCTAAAGTAGATGAAGAAGAAAAAGAAGCTGAAGAAAACGAGCTACAAGAAACAGATGATGAAGTAATTGAAAGTACTGATAATGCAAGTGAAAATCAACAATCAGAATCAGTAGTAAATGATCATTTATCAGAGGATATTGTCCACACAGAAACAGAAGATGAGGATGAAACAGATGAAGACGGTCGCCAAGAAGTAAGAGAAGACTTTATGGACCGTATCAACGAAGACATTGATAACGAAGATAATGATGAAACGTAAATTTAAATGATGTAATCCAAGAAATGAGCCTGAGGCATATATTGAAATGTCTCAGGCTCATATAATATTGGTAGCATATGACTAGGATTGAAAATATATATTTTCAACCCTAGTCATTTTAGTAAGGAGCGAGACAATGCATTCTTTTTAGAAAAATAGATTTTTGTCTCACTCTTTTTGTATTATTTAATTTTCTAATGATTTCATTGCATATGGAATTTCACTTATCAGTTGAGATGGCGGTACAACATACATTTTATCAGACAATGTTTCACCAATATAACTATGCGTATAAGTTGCACTTGTGACTGCTTCTTTGAGGTCATTGAATTGTCCCACAAAGCTTGTAATCATACCAGCAAGTGTATCGCCCATGCCACCTGTAGCCATTGCTGGCGTACCAATTGGAAGCTTGCATTCACTATCTTTAAAATAGATTTCAGTGCCGTGCATTTTTAACACAATTGTTGCGCCAATGTTATCAACCGCTTCACGATTACGTTCGTGAGTTTGTTCTTCTATTGGAATACCACTTAAACGTTCCCACTCTTTTTGATGGGGCGTAAAAATAACTTTACAGGTTGGAATATCTGGCTTCAATTTACTAAATATAGTGATTGCATCTCCGTCCACGATAAGTGTTTGATGTGGTTGGATATTTTGTAATAAGAACGTGATGGCATTGTTTCCTTTAAAATCACATCCTAACCCAGGCCCAATCAAGATACAATCTGTGTTTTCAATCATTTTAGTGAGCATTTTTGTATCATTGATGTCAATGACCATTGCTTCAGGGCAACGTGAATGTAACGCTGCATGGTTGGTTGGATGTGTAGCTACTGTGATTAAACCACTACCACTGTACACACAAGCACGTGCAGCAAGCATAATTGCCCCACCTAAGTTTGCGTTGCCTCCGATTAACAGAATTTTGCCATAATCCCCTTTATGTGTCTCGTCTTTACGCTTAGGAATACTTACGGATGAAATTGTTTCCAACATTGAAACCTCCTTTAGAGATATAAATTATGATCAATTTAGCTTATTTTAATGATTTGATTTTTTATGAGTAAGTTTATTATTTTCGATAAAATAATACGTGGTTTTAAGCATTATCAAAGTGTAGTCTATTCTTATATTTACCCTAGTTACTTATTTTATAAATACAATAGAAAATATTATACCTGGTTTGCATTTTAGTCAATAGTTAGAAGTATTAAGCGTGGATTTGTTTTTAGAAAATATAAAATCACTTACTTTGCCTTATTAAAATACTAATTTAATACCATGTTACGGATATGCGTTAACCTATTGTCCTTAAAATTTTGTAAGCGTATACTCAAATTAATTGAAACACATTAAAAGCAAGGAGATGAAAATATGACATTGCAACTTAATGGAGAAAGTTTAACGATTAATAAAATAAAGGAATTACTATATCAAAGCGATGAAGTTAGTGTGACGGATGATGCATACCAGCGTGTAAAACAAAGCCGAGCAACCGTAGAGAAGATTATAGAGAATAAAGAAACGATTTATGGTATAACGACAGGGTTCGGGTTATTCAGTGACGTACGGGTTGATGAAGGAGAATACAATCAATTACAAGTGAATTTAATTCGTTCGCATGCTTGTGGGATAGGAAAACCTTTTTCACAAGACGTTGCATTAGTGATGATGGTATTACGTCTAAATACATTACTTAAAGGTCATTCTGGTGTGACCGTCGATTTAGTAGATCAACTCATATACTTTATTAACAATAGAATCATTCCTGTTATTCCTCAACAAGGATCACTGGGTGCTTCTGGAGATTTAGCGCCACTTTCACATCTAGCTTTAGCGCTAATCGGAGAAGGCAGCGTATATTATAAAAACGAGGAAGTAGACAGCCGGTATGTCTTAAATCTATTAAATCGTACCCCTTTAAGATTACAGGCTAAAGAAGGCTTAGCTTTAATTAATGGCACGCAAGCCATGACTGCTCAAGGTGTGATTAATTATATAGAAGTGGAAGATATAGGTTATCAAGCAGAATGGATTGCTGCACTCACACATCAAGCATTAAATGGTATAACAGACGCATACCATGAAAACGTACATAAAGTACGTCATTTCAAAGAACAAATCGATGTTGCAGCACGTATGTTAGATTGGCTTGAAGGTTCAAAATTAACTACATCACAAGGAGACATTCGTGTACAAGACGCTTATACATTGCGTTGTATCCCACAAATACATGGCGCAAGTTTCCAGGTATTTAATTATGTGAAAGAAAAACTTGAATTTGAAATGAATGCAGCTAATGATAACCCATTAATATTTGATGAAGATGATGAAACGTTCGTTATTTCTGGCGGGAACTTTCACGGACAACCAATTGCTTTTGCACTGGATTTCTTAAAACTGGGTGTTAGCGAATTAGCTAATGTTTCAGAAAGAAGACTAGAAAGACTTGTTAATCCGCAATTAAACAATGGCTTGCCAGCATTCTTAAGCCCACAACCAGGACTACAAAGCGGTGCGATGATTATGCAATACGCAGCAGCGAGTTTGGTTTCAGAAAATAAGACACTTGCACATCCAGCGAGTGTAGATTCCATTCCATCATCAGCTAACCAAGAAGATCATGTGTCTATGGGAACAATTGCCTCTCGCCATGGCTATCAAATGATTGAAAATGCACGGCGTGTGCTAGCAATAGAAGCTATTATTGCACTTCAAGCAGTAGAATATAAAGATATTGAAAAATTATCACCTAAAACGTATGACAAATATCAAGATTTACGCAAGGTAGTACCCTCTATAACACAAGATCGACAATTTCATAAAGATATCGAATCTGTTGCACAATATTTACTAGATCATGCTTATTCAAATGAAATTTAATTGTTTCAATGTCATCAGTCTTGAAAAATGGTGCGTTATTTGCTATATTTAAAACAACTCAATAAAGTTATTGTTCGTAGGATAAGTAGTGTTGAATCGTCTGATTTCAGAGAGCTTGTGGTTGGTGAGAACAAGCAATCAGTGTCAATATGAATCTACCTACTATAAAGAAGAACAATCGGATTTAACCGTTATTTTTGTGAAAGTGCAGTCTTTTTTGACTGTTAAATAGGGTGGCAACGCGTAAAGACCACGTCCCTTGTATAGGGATGTGGTCTTTTTTGTGTTCAATCTGAAAATATTTACATTTGAAAGGATGGAAAGTGATATGTTAGACATTAAACGATTTCGTAACGAACCAACGTTACTAAAAGACAAAGTTTCAAAACGTGGTATGGACGCAAAAGTAGTGGATGATGTATTAGCACTTGATGATAAGCGTCGTGAACTTATTCGCAGTGCTGAGGAAATGAAAGCGAAACGTAATAAAGTGAGTGGCGAAATCGCTGAGAAAAAACGTAATAAAGAAAATGCAGATGACGTTATTGTAGAAATGCGTAAATTAGGCGATGATATCAAACAATTAGATGCAGATTTAAATAAAGTAGATAAAGAATTAGAAGATTTATTATCACGTATCCCAAATATCATTCATGATGATGTGCCTGAAGGCGATTCTGATGAAGAGAATGTAGAATTAAAACGTTGGGGTACGCCAAGAGCATTTGACTTTGAAGAAAAAGCACATTGGGATTTAGTTGAATCATTACAAATGGCTAATTTCGAACGAGGCGCAAAAGTTTCTGGCGCTAGATTTGTCTTCTTAACTGGGGAAGGTGCTCAATTAGAAAGAGCATTGATGAACTATATGGTAACGAAACATACGACACAGCACGGTTACACTGAAATGATGGTGCCGCAATTAGTGAACGCCGATTCTATGTATGGTACAGGACAATTGCCAAAATTCGAAGAAGATTTATTCAAAATTGAAAAAGAAGGACTTTATACAATTCCAACTGCAGAGGTGCCATTAACGAATTATTATCGTAATGAAATTATTGAGCCAGATGTGTTGCCTGCTAAATTCACTGCCCAATCAGCTTGTTATCGTAGTGAAGCGGGTTCTGCAGGTAGAGATACAAGAGGCTTAATTCGATTACATCAATTCGATAAAGTAGAAATAGTGCGCTTTGAAAAACCAGAAGACTCTTGGAACGCATTAGAAGAAATGACACAACATGCAGAATCAATTTTAGAGGAGTTAGGATTACCTTATCGTAGAGTTATTTTATGTACAGGAGATATCGGTTTTGGTTCAAGTAAAACATATGACTTAGAAGTTTGGTTACCAAGTTATAACGAATACAAAGAAATCAGTTCTTGTTCAAATATTACTGATTTCCAAGCGCGTCGTTCTAACATTCGTTTTAAACGTGATAAAACAGCAAAACCGGAATTAGTGCATACGCTCAATGGCAGTGGCTTAGCAGTAGGTCGTACATTTGCTGCAATTGTAGAAAACTATCAAAATGAAGATGGATCAGTAACAATTCCAGATGCATTAGTACCTTATATGGGCGGTAAAACAGTTATACGCCCAGTTAAATAGAAAGATGAATTAAAGTTTAAATATCATGATAAACTACGTGAATGTTTAAAACGAGCTTAGCATCATCTAGCTTTTTTAATTTGGAGAAAGGGTAGGGAGGGCTCAATTTAAATGGTTAATCATAGATAATAATACAGAAAAACAGCATTTTACTTAACTATAAGAGGGACGTCTAAAATAATGATTTAAAAATTCTGAAATTAAAACTATTATAAAAACAACATTTTAACACTTCGGTTAGTCTAACGTAAGACAAGCGGATGTCTAAAAGCATTGAATATATTTTACGAGTCGTATTAAAATAGTCATATTATTTTCTTATTACAAAAACTTTAGGAGGTGGCGTTATGGAAACACATTTAACTTTTAGGCAAGGTGTCAAAGAATGTGTGCCTACATTGTTAGGTTATGCAGGTGTTGGACTTTCATTTGGTATTGTAGCAGTAGCTTCGGGTTTTAATTTACTCGAGATTATTTTGTTATGTTTACTCGTTTACGCAGGTGCTGCACAATTTATTATATGTGCGTTAGTCATTGCTGGGACACCCATTTCTGCAATCGCATTAACTACGTTTATTGTTAATTCAAGGATGTTTTTATTAAGTATGACACTTGCACCAAGTTATAAAGATTATGGTTTTTGGAATCGTATCGGGATGTCTACACTCATTACTGATGAAACATTCGGTGTTGCTATCACGCCACATTTAAAAGGAGAAAAAATTAATGATCGCTGGCTACATGGTTTAAATATCACAGCATACCTATTTTGGACATTTGCAAGTATCGTTGGCGCTGTCTTTGGTAAATACATAACTAACCCCGATGCTTTTGGTTTGGACTTTGCGATTACCGCGATGTTTATATTTTTGGCTGTATCGCAGTTTGATACTATTAAACAATCACAAATTAGGACTTATCTAGTATTAATCGTTTGCGTGATTATACTAATGTTTGTTTTAAGCCTTTTCATGCCTTCATATGTAGCCATTATATTAGCATCCGTCTTTACTGCTGCTTTAGGGGTGGTGATTGATAAATGACAACGACTCTACACATGTTATTAATCATCGTGTTATGCGGTGTGATTACTTGGTTAACACGCATCATACCCTTTATATTAATAACTAAAATTAGATTATCGGAAACAATCGTAAAATGGTTATCCTTTATTCCAATCACACTGTTTACGGCATTAATTATAGATGGTGTGTTAGAGCAACATGAAGGAACAATGATCTATAGTATTAATATCCCTTTTTTAGTTACTATGGTGCCAACAATTATTATCGCAGTCATTACACGAAGTCTAACGATGACAATTGTTGGCGGCATCTTGCTCATGGCTATTTTAAGATGGGTATTTTAAATATATGATTGAAGTACATCCCAAAATCCGTTAGAATGACAATAATTAGAAAATTAGGAAATTTGAAGTACGCGTGCGTCATTGATGAAGTAAATCACTTTTATATACGTCGTTTTTTTAAACAATTAAAACTAAATCTTATTTCGAGAAGCAGAGGGACTTGGCCCGATGAAGCTTCAGCAACCGGCTTTTAAAGCACGGTGCTAATACCAACGACTCGTCGAATAATAAGTATTTTAACTTCTTACTTATTATAAATAGGTGAGAAGTTTTTTTACTAGGTAGGAGGTAAATGATGACAAATTATACAGTTGATACATTGGAATTAGGGCCATTTACAACAGAATCAGGTGAAACGATTTTAAATTTGAAATTACGTTATGAGCATGTTGGGTATCAAGGGCAACCATTAGTGCTGGTATGCCACGCATTAACAGGTAATCATTTGACGTATGGCACGGATGATAATCCAGGGTGGTGGAGAGGCATTATAGATGGTGGTTATATGCCTATTCATGACTATCAATTTTTAACATTCAATGTCATTGGGAGCCCATATGGTTCTAGTTCGGCACATACAGATGCAGACTTTCCTAAACATTTAACTTTACGAGATATTGTACATGCAATTGAATTAGGTATTAAAACGTTAGGGTTTGATCGAATTAATATTTTAATTGGAGGCTCTTTAGGTGGCATGCAAGCATTAGAATTATTATACAACCATAAATTTGAGGTCGATAAGGCAGTTATTTTAGCTGCTACAGACAAAACATCTTCATATAGTCGTGCATTTAATGAAATTGCTAGACAAGCAATTCAATTAGATCACAGCGAGGGTATGAGTATAGCAAGACAACTTGGCTTTTTAACTTATCGTTCGTCTAAGAGTTATGATAGACGCTTTACGCCGGACCAAGTTGTGAATTATCAAAAACACCAAGGTAACAAATTCAAGAAAAACTTTGACCCATTGAGCTATTTAACACTACTGGATGTCTTAGATAGCCATGATATAGATAGAGATCGCAAAGATGTAGATGAAGTATTTGGACGTCTTGATACTAAAGTCATGACGATGGGATTTACAGATGATTTATTATATCCAGATGATTTGGTATATGCGACTGGTGCTCGCTTTAAATACCATAAACACTTCTTTGTACCGGACAATGTAGGACATGATGGCTTTTTACTTAATTTTAATGATTGGGCGCCCAATTTATATCATTTCTTAAAAGTATCCAAATTCAAAAGAAAATAAATATATGGTTACGATGTACGTGGAAAAATAAGACGTCTGGAAGATGGCTTTCTAGTTGATTAAAAGAGTGAAGTGATTGCCTTACCAGGACGTCTTATTTTTATGGCATAACATCAGAAATAAATGAGGCATTTTGGTCAAATTAATGCGTAAAAGTACATTTTGAAGTATTAGTCTATTTTTGAATTTTATAGTTTGAGTGGAACTTCTATTAAAAAGGATTGTCAATAATTGTATAAAAGTTTTAAAGAGGTTAAAATAATAAACATAGACAAAATTAGTATAGGAGTGGCGAACTTGTTTTCTAAAATAGATACTAAAGCCACTATACTTAGTGTGATTACGTTAATTATAGTGGCTTTAGCTTTACATATATTACCACCACTTGGGTTGCTGTTAGGCTTATTTGCAACAATTCCAGGTATTATTTTATGGCATAAATCTGTAGAATCATTTGCTTTTACAGCGGTGGTTACAGTTGTGTTAACAACATTGCTGGGTAATATATTCGTGTTAAGCATTATGATCCTCTTGCTTGTAGTGAGTTTTGTAGTGGGTCAATTATTAAAAGAACGTACATCTAAAGAACGTATACTTTATATAACAACAACGTATATTAGTATTATTGCGTTAATTGCATTTATGATGTTACAAGCATTAAAAAAAATACCAAACGCTACATCATTAATTAAACCATTTAAAGACCAGATGTATAGTGTGATTGCTAACGCTTCTGTAAGCGCAGATTATAAACAAATGTTTGAAGAAACATTCCGCCAATCATCAGTTCAATTACCAAGTTATATTATTATTGGCGTTTTTCTATTAATATTAATCAATTTAATTATTACTTTTCCAATCTTGCGTAAATTCAAAATCGCTACGCCCATATTCAAACCATTATACGCTTGGCAAATGAAGCGTTCTGTATTATGGATATATATTATTGTATTAATATGTGTTATGTTTTCAACCGAGCCAAGCGCATTTCAAACTATCGTATTAAACTTTCAAACTGTGTTATCATTATGTATGTATATTCAGGGGTTAAGTGTGATTCACTTTTTCGGAAAGGCAAAATCAATGCCGCCAGCACTTACTATCATTCTAATGGTGGTGGGGACAATTTTAACACCATTAACACATATTGTAAGTCTCCTGGGTTTTGTAGATTTATGCATCAATTTAAAACGTATCATTAAAAAATGATTTGAGGTGGAAGAATGAACCGTCAATCCACTAAAAAAGCGTTGATTTTACCATTTATAATCATGGTATTGACAGCGATAGCGCTTGTAGTCGTTTGGTTTATTTTTAATCAATTGATTGCAGGTATAGCCACCGTTGTTTTACTTGTGATTATTATAGGGACAGCACTGATGGTAAGACAAGCTTTACAAAAACTGGATAGCTATGTAGATAGTCTAAGCGGAATAATTTCAGCAAGTAGCAACACTGCTATTAAAAAGCTACCGATTGGTATGATTATCTTAGATGAAAATGAAAACATAGAGTGGATGAACCAATTTATGTCAGAGCGTTTGGATCGAAATGTTATTTCTGATCCAGTCAACGAAGTATATCCTAACATCTTAAAGCAATTAGAAAAGACACAAGAAGTTGAAATTCAAGAAAATGAATATCACTACCGTGTAAGATATTCAGAAAAAGAACACGTACTTTATTTCTTCGATATAACAGAAGAAGTACACACACAAGCATTATACGAAGCATCTAAACCAATCATTGCCACACTATTTTTAGATAACTACGATGAAATCACTCAAAATATGAATGACACACAACGATCAGAGATTAACTCAATGGTTACGCGTGTGATAAGTAGATGGGCGACAGAATATAATATCTATTTCAAACGGTATAGTTCTGATCAATTTGTCGCTTATTTAAATCAACATATTTTAGATGAAGTTGAAGCGTCTAACTTTAGTATACTAAGTCAATTACGCGAAAAAAGCGTGGGTTACCGTGCACAATTGACGTTAAGTATTGGCGTAGGTGAAGGTTCTGAGAATTTAATCGACTTAGGAGAATTGTCACAATCTGGACTCGATTTAGCGCTAGGGCGTGGTGGTGACCAAGTTGCGATTAAGAATATGAATGGGAATGTGCGTTTCTATGGCGGTAAGACTGACCCAATGGAAAAACGTACTCGTGTCAGAGCACGTGTTATCTCCCACGCATTAAAAGATATTTTAATGGAAGGCGATAAAGTCATTATTATGGGACATACACGCCCAGATTTAGATGCTATAGGCGCAGCGATTGGTGTATCACGCTTCGCTATGATGAATAATCTAGATGCTTACATTGTGTTAAATGATTCGGATATTGATCCGACATTACGCCGTGTAATGGATGCTGTAGATGAAAAACCAGAACTCAAAGATCGTTTCATAACATCAGATGAAGCATGGGATATTATGACATCTAAGACAACTTTAGTGGTTGTAGACACACATAAACCAGAAATGGTCATTGATGAAAATATTTTAAATAAAGCAAATCGTAAAGTTGTGATTGATCATCACAGACGTGGCGAAAGCTTTATTTCTAGCCCATTACTCGTCTATATGGAACCATATGCAAGTTCTACCGCAGAGCTAGTGACAGAATTACTAGAATATCAACCGACAGAACAAAGATTAACACGTTTAGAATCGACGATTATGTTTGCAGGTATTATCGTAGATACACGTAATTTCACATTACGTACAGGCTCAAGAACATTTGATGCGGCAAGTTATTTACGGGCACATGGTGCTGATACAATCTTGACGCAGCATTTCTTGAAAGACGACTTAGATACGTATATTAATCGTACAGAATTAATTCAAACAGTGAAGTTACAAGATCACGGTGTAGCCATTGCGCACGGTTCAGATGAAAAAATCTACCATCCTGTCACAGTTGCACAAGCTGCTGATGAACTGTTAAGTTTAGATGGCGTAGAGGCTTCTTATGTAATTGCTAGAAGAGAAGATAACCTAGTCGGTATGTCTGCCCGTTCGCTTGGTGCAGTTAATGTTCAACTGACAATGGAAGCACTCGGCGGCGGTGGTCACCTGACTAACGCAGCGACCCAATTAAAAGATGTAACTGTCGAAGAAGCAATAGAACAATTACAACAAGCAATAACAGAACAAATGAGTAGGAGTGAAAATACATGAAAGTAATATTTACACAAGATGTTAAAGGCAAAGGTAAAAAAGGCGAAGTTAAAGACGTACCTGTAGGCTATGCAAATAATTTCTTATTGAAGAAAAACTATGCAGTTGAAGCGACGCCAGGTAATTTAAAACAATTAGAAAAACAACACGAAGCTGCTGAAGCTGAGCGTCAACAAGAAATTGAAGATGCTAAAAAATTAAAAGAAACATTAAGTAATATTGAAGTTGAAGTATCTGCTAAAACAGGTGAAGGTGGAAAATTATTTGGCTCTGTAAGCACAAAACAAATCGCTCAAGCTTTACAACAACAACACGATATTAAATTAGATAAACGTAAAATGGATTTACCAAATGGTATCCATGCGTTAGGTTACACAAATGTGCCAGTTAAATTAGATAAAGAAGTAGAAGGTACAATTCGTGTACACACAGTTGAACAATAAAAACGGATTGAGATATGAGGTGTAATCATAATGGATGGAATGTATGAACAAAATCAAATGCCCCACAGTAATGAGGCTGAACAATCTGTCTTAGGTGCCATTATCATAGATCCGGAACTGATAAACAGAACTCAGGAAGTTTTACTTCCTGAGTCCTTTTATAGAGGCGCACATCAACACATCTTTAGAGCCATGATGAACCTCAACGAAGATAATAAAGATATTGACGTGGTTACAATTATGGATCAGTTGTCGTACGAAGGGCGACTAAATGAAGCGGGTGGCCCACAATATCTAGCAGAATTATCTAGTAATGTACCAACAACACGAAACGTTCAATACTATACAGATATCGTTTTTAAACACGCAACAAAACGTAAATTAATACAAACTGCTGATAGTATTGCGAACGACGGTTATAATGACGAATTAGAATTAGATACAATACTAAACGATGCCGAACGTCGTATCTTAGAATTATCGTCGACAAGAGAAAGCGACGGCTTTAAAGATATTAGAGACGTACTTGGAGAAGTATATGAAAACGCAGAATTGCTTGACCAAAATAGTGGTCAAACGCCGGGTATTCCAACTGGTTATCGAGATTTGGATCAAATGACAGCTGGTTTTAACCGCAATGATTTAATTATTTTAGCGGCTAGACCCTCTGTTGGTAAGACTGCCTTCGCACTTAATATTGCTCAGAAAGTAGCTACGCATGAAGACCATTTTTCAGTAGGTATTTTCTCACTTGAGATGGGTGCTGACCAATTAGCAACACGTATGATTTGTAGTTCGGGGAACGTCGATTCCAACCGTTTAAGAACAGGTATGATGACCGAAGAAGACTGGAATCGTTTTACGATTGCAGTAGGTAAATTATCTAGAACGAAGATATTTATTGACGATACACCTGGTATTCGAATTACAGATATCCGTTCAAAATGCCGCCGTTTAAAACAAGAACATGGCTTGGATATGGTCGTTATAGACTATCTTCAATTAATATCAGGTAGCGGCTCGAGATTTTCAGATAACCGACAACAAGAAGTATCTGAAATTTCGCGTACGCTCAAAGCGATTGCGAGAGAGATGGAATGTCCTGTCATTGCACTAAGTCAGTTATCACGTGGCGTAGAACAACGTCAAGATAAGCGACCAATGATGAGCGATATTCGTGAATCGGGATCAATTGAGCAAGACGCCGATATCGTTGCCTTCCTATACCGTGATGACTATTATAATCGTGGCGAAGATGAGGAAGACGATGATGGAGATACGAACTATGAGCCTCAAACCAATGACGATAACGGCGAGATTGAAATTATCATTGCCAAACAACGTAATGGCCCAACAGGTACTGTGAAACTACACTTTATGAAACAATATAATAAATTTACAGACATCGATTATGCACATGCAGATATGGGTTAAGAAAAAGAAATAAAATTATTTTTTCCGTACAATAAATAACCAGGTTTATTTATTGTACGGTTTTTGTTTGTGTTTGATTCTTTATTATTTTATGAAGTATGTATTAGCATTTGAGAGAAAGGTCTTTGAAAACCTTGATAACAGTCAGTTTATAGTGTGTTGAGTGAAATTTGGATATTTACCAAAAACTAAAAAAACGTAAAAAATCAATGTTCGATTTTTGTTTGCAATATCGGTTTGGTATTGGTAGAATACTTAATGGTTAATTGAGAAAAACTTGGAGGTGCTCATATGTCATCAATCGTAGTCGTTGGGACACAATGGGGAGACGAAGGTAAAGGTAAAATCACAGATTTCTTAGCTGAACAAGCAGATGTTATTGCACGTTTTTCAGGCGGTAACAATGCAGGCCACACAATTAAATTTGGTGGAGAAACATATAAATTGCACTTAGTACCATCTGGTATTTTTTATAAAGAAAAATTAGCAGTGATTGGTAATGGCGTCGTTATCGACCCAGTCGCATTATTGAAAGAGTTAGACGGTTTAAATGAAAGAGGTATTTCTACAGATAATTTACGTATTTCTAATCGCGCTCAAGTTATTTTACCTTATCACATAAAACAAGATGAATATGAAGAAGAACGCCGTGGAGATAATAAAATTGGCACTACGAAAAAAGGTATCGGCCCTGCTTATGTAGATAAAGCACAACGTATTGGCATCCGTGTTGCTGATTTATTAGATAAAGAAACTTTTGAAAAATTATTAAAAGAAAATATTGAATACAAATCAGCCTACTTCAAAGGCATGTTTGATAAAGCGTGTCCATCATTTGAAGAAATTTTCGAAACTTATTATGCTGCAGGTCAACGCTTAGCAGAGTTTGTTACAGACACTGCAAAAGTTTTGGATGACGCATTTGTAGCTGAAGAAAAAGTATTATTTGAAGGCGCACAAGGGGTAATGTTAGACATCGATCATGGTACGTATCCATTTGTTACTTCAAGTAATCCTGTTGCAGGTAATGTCACTGTTGGTGGCGGTGTAGGACCAACATTTGTATCGAAAGTTATTGGCGTATGTAAAGCATATACCTCACGTGTTGGTGATGGCCCATTCCCAACAGAATTATTTGATGAAGATGGAGACCATATTCGTGAAGTTGGCCGTGAATACGGTACAACTACAGGACGTCCACGTCGTGTTGGTTGGTTTGACTCAGTCGTGTTACGTCACTCTCGTCGTGCAAGCGGTATTACAGACCTTTCTATTAACTCTATCGACGTGTTAACAGGTCTTAAAGAAGTGAAAATTTGTACAGCATACGAATTAGATGGTAAAGAAATCACAGAATACCCTGCGAACTTGAAAGATTTACAACGTTGCAAACCAATCTTTGAAACATTACCAGGTTGGACAGAAGATATTACAAGTTGCCGTTCATTAGAAGAATTGCCAATGAACGCACGCAGATATTTAGAACGCATTTCTGAATTATGTGATGTTCAAATTTCTATCTTCTCTGTAGGGCCCGACCGTAACCAAACAAACTTATTGAAATCATTATGGTAAGCTACTTAGTTAGATGCCCGAACCTTTAGAATTAAAAATAAAATTTTAAATATACAAACCCCTTGCAAATGCTATTTCAAATTAGCATATCTGCAAGGGGCTTTTTGTTTAAATATTAGATTGTGTTAAGTGTTGATCACGAAAGTTTAGAATATGATCAACTGCTAATTGATAACCTGTTTTATCACTAGATTGTACAGATTTAACTTTTTTAATATTTTGTTGATAATATGGTAATACTGCTAGCATGTCCAGCACAGTTTGTTTTAATTGCTCTGGCGTTATATCTTCTGTATTTAATTGACGACCAATATTTAACTTTTCAATCTGCTGGGCGACAACAGGTTGGTCGGCACTTTGCGGAAAAGCTAACATCGGCACGTCCATCAACATAGATTCGTTTGTACTATTCATGCCTGCATGGGTTAAGAATAAGGCAGTATGTTGTAATAACTCTGTTTGAGGAACGTACTGTGCAACGGTAAAGTTAGATGGTATCATATCAAAATCTTCGAGTTGATTACGATAACCAATTGAAACGACGAATGAAGCATCAATATCTGCTAACGCCTTAAAGCAATGATTGAAAAAAGTAGCGTTTTTGTTGAAAACTGTCCCGAGGGAAATATAAATGACTGGACGTGTTGTATCGATTTGGTCCATAAATCCAGAAACATTAGGTTTAAGTACTGAAGGTCCAACAAATTTATAATCATTTGGATCAAAAGTATCATAATTGATTTGGAAACCTTTCATCACGTAAGTAATGTTAATATTTCCCGGGTTATTCATGACTTCAAAACGTGAAGGAATAGTGACATTATATGTGCTCTCTACGTGATTTTTTAATACTTCAAATGTTTCGTCAGCTTGTTGGATTTCCTCAGCATTCACGGTAGAAGTTAAATGATTTATAAATGTATCAAATGTTGCTTTTGTATGTGCGAAAGACGAAACAGATGAAACAGATGGTAAATTTAATTTCTGTGCAAGTATATAGCCACAACTAAACATAGAATCATGAATCATATAATCAAAATGTTCATTTTTAGTTTCTCTTAAAATGCGTGGAACAATAATATCTACTGTTCTCAATAAGCCATTAATGACATTAAATAAGTGATGATTTTCATGATGAGTGAATGCACTCATAATAGCTTCTGTAGGTAATGTTCTAATTTCAGCGCCTGTTTCACTTAATTTATCTTTGTACAAATCACTTGCATAATAAACGACTTCTTCGCCACGTTTCACTAATTCTTTAACAACTGCAATGGTTGGATTAACATGCCCAGCAGAACCTGGGTTAACAAATAATATTTTTGCCAATATTGCGCCTCCTTGTATGTTGTGAGGCCGTGACCTCAATAAAGTCTCGGTATCTCGACATCAATATGATATAGGTAGTAAATGATAAAGCGCACTTTTTATACACGAGTTTGGTTCATGAATCACTTACTTACGAAGAGGAGTAGAACTTATGTAAGCACCTTAGCACTTATATCCCCTTTTATGCTTTAGCGATTGCTACTTATACATGGGCTCATGCCTATGTCATCTTTTAGCCATAGCAAAACGTATACATAACCTTGAGCTCGTATAGTCTTCTATAAAGACGAGTAATACTTATATAAGCGATTCATCTTTTGTAACACGTCTTAGTCATCTAGCCTTGGCGGGGCGGCATCATCATTTTAGAAAATGTGACTTTTGCCCTGCTCTGATATAATTTTAGCAAAAGATATTTAAAACAAAAAGATTTTGTATTTATTATTTAGATTTTAAAATATAAATGATTTTTAAATAAAGATGAAATGAGGTTTATAACCGAAATAACATCCGTTTTAAAAAGATAAATAAGGCGGATAAATACTATTTTGTCAGTGTTTAATGTTGTTTTCTTACTTTATACATTAATGTTAGAAAATTATACTAAATAAATTTTAAAAATAGCTTGTCATCCTTAATAAGAGTTGATATAATTTATCTTGTGCTTAAGAGAGGCTCCTTGGTCAAGCGGTTAAGACACCGCCCTTTCACGGCGGTAACACGGGTTCGAGTCCCGTAGGAGTCACCATTTTTTTAGGTCTCGTAGTGTAGCGGTTAACACGCCTGCCTGTCACGCAGGAGATCGCGGGTTCGATTCCCGTCGAGACCGTATTGCCCATCCAATAGGATGGGCATTTTTTTATGTGGTTTGAACATAAAACATGTCAAACTTGAACCAGATATGGGAAGTAAACGACTGAGATAAAAATACGCTTATAACAAGCTTTCGAAAAACGACACTTATTACGGGCTTAAGCTCATGCCATCTTTTATGAATTTTGATAGTGTTTGCCAAGACAGACCAACGCACTCATTTTAGTGAAATATATTTTACTTGGTTACCATCTTGCTATAACGCTTTTTTATACAATTAAAATCAAAAAGGTTAAACTAGAAAGTAATAAGTGGGATAAACGTGAGGTGAGACGATGACTGTAGATCCAAAATTAAAGGATTTAGATATGCTAGATACCATCAGTGAACGACACGGTGAATTACGAAATATTATAGAAACTAAAGCAAACGACATCAATGGCATACACAATTCTAGTTCTGAATGGTATATCATGGCTAAACTATATGAAAGCACATTAACATTTGTAGAAGTAACACAAGCTGTGAATTTAACGAGACAAGCTATTCATAAATCAATTAAACAATTAGAAGAAAAAGAATTGGTTAAAGTTAAAAATATGACCCATAATAAAAAAGAAAAATGTGTGTCACTGACATATCAAGGCATCAAATGTATAGAACACTATATGACTTATAAACAATCAATTGAAACACATATTGAAGCGATGATAGGTCCCGAGCAATTCCAGACTTTTAAAATGATTTTACAACAAGATTGGCAACTCAAAGACTTAAAAGAGAATGACCCTAAATAAATGAAACGAATGAAGTATTGAACCATTTCATAAAATGTGGCTTCAATACTTTTATTTTTAAATTTATTATCGTCAACTTAGTTGACAATAATTATAAAATTTTGCTACAGTAAGTAAGTTGATTATTCAAGGACATTGCTTTGAAGCAACTAAAATATCTATACATACCAATGAAAATGGCAATGTATAAATTTCAAAATTCAAATTGTGAATGTTCAATCATACAAATAAATTTGAATGGTAATATAGGAATAAGTTATGAACATAGAGGTTTTTAAAAAGAATGATTACTAGTCATATCGTGTACCAATGCATTACGTATATATATTAAGCATTCTTAAGTCTCTCAATGATACTTATACTTCATTTGACCATTAAAAGGAGTATATTAAATGGCTACACAAGTAAAAGTAAAAAATCCAAAAATGTACGCACTCGTACTTATGATTGGTGGATTTATGGGTCTGTTTAGTGAAACAGCGTTAAATATGGCTTTAACAGATATTATGACAGATTTCCAAGTTTCAGCTGCAGTCGTGCAATGGCTTACGACGGGGTACTTGCTCGTAATGGCTTGCTTAGTCCCCGCATCATCTTATTTAATTAAATGGTTTAATACCAAACAACTGATTATTACTGGTATTCTGTTATCATTATTAGGTGTCATTATTGGTGCACTCGCACCGAGTTTCGGATTCCTTTTATTAGGACGTATCGTACAAGCACTCGGTACAGGGATTTTATTACCAATCATGGTAACAGTATTAATGCTTATATTCCCTATAGAAAAACGGGGCGCCGTAATGGGGATCATGGGACTGGTTATTACTGCTGGACCAGCTCTTGGACCAACGCTTTCAGGTGTTATTATTTCTGCTTCAAGTTGGCATTTTATTTTTTGGATTAGTGCTATTTTATATATTATTGTATTATTATTAGCTATTTCGAAGGTAGAAAATGTAGGCGAAATTACAAAACCTAAAATCGATATCATTTCTATTGCTTTATCTACGGTAGGGTTTGCAGGGTTAATTTTTGCATTAAGTTCTTTAGCAGAAGCCTCTTTTACAAATATCATAGTATGGCTACCACTACTTATAGGCGTCGTTGCATTGGCAATCTTTATTGCACGTCAATTTAAAATCGATCCGCCCATGTTAAATTTAAATGTGTTCAAATATCCCATGTTTGTTTTAGGTACTGTAATGGTTTTTGTAACTATTTTATGCGTACTTTCTATGGGTATCTTACTCCCACTTTATTTAAAGGGCGCTTTGCTATTTAATTCCATTATAGCCGGTTTAATCTTATTGCCAGGTAATGCTATCAATTTAGTATTATCACCTGTGGTAGGGTCTTTATTCGATCGATTCGGCGCAAGATATTTTGGCATTATTGGATTTTTACTGATGTTTATTGCAGCGATGGCCTTTGCATTGATGATTTCAGTTTCTACCCCTGTTTGGGCTATTATTTTAGCGTTTATGGTGCTTTTCTTTGGTATATCTATGGTGATGATGCCAGCACAGACAAATGCTTTAAATCAATTACCTCATCACCTTTACGCAGACGGTTCGGCGACGATTACGACTTTAATTCAAGTGGCAGGTTCAGCTGGTACTGCCATCGCGATTACCATTTATACGACTGCGATGCATGCATTTGGTACAAACCATCCCAATGCTGAACAAGAGGTCATACTGGCGTACGGTATTCAATACGCATGCTTCTTTATTGTTGGATTGACAGTTATCGGATTTATCTTATCGCTGTTCGTTAAAAAAACTAAAAAAATATAACTCTATCAGTGATGCATATACAGGATCGAGGCCGTCATGTTTCAGTCATAACTAAAAGCATTAGAATGACAAAACATACGCCTTCTGTGATATGTATCACTTTATTTTTGCGCTATAGGCAATAAGGTCGAACAATGATATCATTTTATATAGACTGAATATGACTATAATTTATGATAATTACCCATTTAATAGTAAAAAATGTTATAATTTTACAATATACCAATTTTATTTTTTGTATAGAAAAATAGAATTAGCACGCTATAAATGGTAAATTATATTATAGAGAAATGCGTAGAAATTTATGTAAATGTACTACAATTTAGAAATGAGGTTTATAAATATGGCTAGAAAAGTTGTGGTAGTAGATGACGAAAAACCAATTGCTGATATTTTAGAATTCAACTTAAAAAAAGAAGGCTATGAAGTATACTGTGCGTACGACGGAAACGACGCAGTAGATTTAATATACGATGAAGAACCAGATATTGTCTTATTAGATATTATGTTACCTGGCCGTGATGGTATGGAAGTATGTCGCGAAGTCCGCAAAAAATACGAAATGCCAATTATCATGTTAACAGCAAAAGATTCTGAAATTGATAAAGTTTTAGGGCTAGAGCTTGGGGCTGATGACTACGTAACGAAACCATTTAGTACGCGTGAATTAATCGCACGTGTAAAAGCAAATTTACGCCGCCATTATTCACAACCAGCACAAGAAGTGAATGATGCGTCTAATGAAATTACAATCAAAGATATTGTTATCTACCCAGATGCGTATTCTATTAAAAAACGCGGTGCAGATATCGAATTAACACACCGTGAATTTGAGTTATTCCATTATTTATCTAAACATATGGGTCAGGTAATGACACGCGAACATTTATTACAAACGGTTTGGGGCTATGACTATTTTGGTGACGTACGTACAGTAGACGTAACAATTCGCCGCTTGCGTGAAAAAATTGAAGATGATCCATCTCATCCAGAATATATAGTGACACGCCGCGGTGTTGGATATTTCCTCCAACAACATGATTAGGGGATAGTGTTAAATGAAATGGCTTAAACATTTTCAATCGTTACACACGAAACTTGTTATTGTCTATGTATTGTTAATCGTAATCGGAATGCAAATAATCGGTTTATACTTTACCAATAGTCTAGAAAAAGAATTAACGCAAACATTTAAAAATAATATTTCGCAGTACGCGAAACAAATAGAAATCAATATTGAAAAAGTCTATGACGAAGATAACTCAGTTAATGCTCAAAAAGAAGTACAAAACTTATTAAATGAGTATGCGAATAGACAAGAAATAGAAGAAATCCGTTTTATTGATAAAGACCAAATTATTATGGCTACCTCGAAGCAGTCTACGCGTAGTCTAATTAATCAAAAAGCTAATGATAGTTCTATACAAAAAGCCTTATCTTTAGGGGAAATTAATAGCCATACGGTATTAAAAGACTATGGTAACGGTAAACAGCGTGTGTGGGTCTACAATTTACCAGTGAAGACATCAAACGACGGCACGATTGGTAATGTTTATATTGAAGCAGATATAAACGATGTTTATAACCAATTAAGTAATATCAATCAGATATTTATTGTTGGGACAGGTATCTCTCTTTTAATCACAGTTATATTAGGTTTCTTTATTGCGCGCACAATTACCAAACCAATTACAGATATGCGTAACCAAACGGTGGAAATGTCTAAAGGTAATTATACGCAACGTGTTAAAATATATGGTAATGACGAAATTGGTGAACTCGCGCTAGCCTTCAATAACCTTTCAAAACGAGTACAAGAAGCACAAGCAAATACTGAGAGTGAAAAACGCCGTTTAGACTCAGTTATTACACATATGAGTGACGGTATTATCGCAACCGATCGCCGTGGTCGTGTACGTATTGTGAACGACATGGCATTGACAATGATGGGCATGAAAAAAGAAGACATTATCGGTCATTATATGTTAAACATGCTTAAATTAGAAGAAGACTTCTCATTAGATGAAATCCAAGAAAACAACGATAGTTTCTTATTGGATATCAATGAAAGTGAAGGTATTATTGCACGTGTTAACTTCAGCACAATCGTACAAGAAACTGGGTTCGTGACAGGTTATATTGCTGTGCTCCATGACGTTACGGAACAACAACAAGTTGAACAAGAACGCCGTGAATTCGTAGCAAATGTGTCACATGAACTACGTACGCCATTAACCTCAATGAATAGTTATATCGAGGCCTTAGAAAGCGGTGCATGGAAAGACGATGAATTAGCGCCACAATTCTTATCCGTCACACGTGAAGAAACAGAACGTATGATTCGACTTGTAAATGATTTACTACAATTATCTAAAATGGACAATGAATCAGACCAAATCACTAAAGAAATTGTCGACTTCAATATGTTTATCAATAAAATTATCAACCGTCATGAAATGTCTGCTAAAGACACGACATTTGTCCGTGAAATTCCAAATCAAACTATCTTTACAGAAATTGATCCAGATAAGATGACACAAGTGTTCGACAATGTGATTACCAACGCGATGAAATATTCACGTGGTGATAAACGCGTCGAGTTTCACGTGAAACAGAACGCGCTTTATAATCGTATGACAATTCGTGTTAAAGATAATGGTATTGGTATCCCTATTAACAAAGTAGATAAAATCTTTGACCGTTTCTACCGTGTGGATAAAGCCCGTACACGTAAAATGGGTGGTACAGGTCTAGGACTAGCGATTTCTAAAGAAATTGTCGAAGCGCACAATGGCCGTATCTGGGCGAATAGTGTAGAAGGACAAGGAACGTCAATCTTTATTACACTTCCATGTGAAGTACTAGAAGATGGTGATTGGGATGCAGAGTAAAGAGTTGATTAAATCTATCATACTGTTTCTTTTAGTATTGATGAGCGCTATTTTAACGTATATGACATGGAACTTTTCACCTGATTTAGCGAACGTGGATAAAGATGATAATAGTAAGAAAGAAGCAAAATCAAATACAATTGGTAAACCTTTAGACCAAGGGATGTCTCAAGTGGTTACGCCATATCAAGTCATTCACTCTAAAGGCGAAAACACAGAAGGTATGGAAGCAACACGTAGCAATGTTGAAGAAACGATTCAGCCGTTAAAAAACCACCGCGTTTTACATGCTGAACAAATGCACAGTAACCATAATTTAATTATCCCAGATTTAAGCGATGAATTTTTAGTATTAGACTTTACGTATGATATGCCGTTAGCCACATACTTAGGACAAGTTTTAAATATTAATGCTAAAGTACCAAACAACTTTAAATTTGATCGTCTTTTAATCGATAATAATCAAGATGGTAAGATTAAACTTTATGCTATTAGTAAAGATAGACATAACGTCGTACGCATGACCACGACGGTTAAAGCAGATAAATTTTCACAAGCGATGAAAAAACAACAACAACAAATGCAACCATACACAGAAATTATTACGAATAAAGATACTATCGATAAGGCAACACATATTTTTGCGCCTAAATCACCAAAAGGACAAAAATCTTATCACACGATTTTTAATCGAATTAGTGTAGATACAATGAACTCTATTCTATTTAATGATTCAGTTGTTGTACGTAGTTCAAGAAGTGGTTCAGTGACTTACAATAACAATACAGGCGTTGCAAATTACAACGATGAAACTGAAAAATATCGCTATACAAATCTTTCAGAAGATGAAGCTCGTTCAAATAATATGCAAGACAGTATGCCAAGTACCTATGCATATATCAATAATCACGGTGGTTTTACCGATGATTTCAGATTATTCCACACCGACAATAAACGTGGTGAATTGACATATCAAATGTTCTTAAATGGTCGACCAACATTTAACGATGACGATTTAAACACATTAAAAGTATCTTGGGGTAATAAAGGTATTTTTGGTTACGCACGTACACTATTAAAAGCCAATGTAACCATTGATAGTGGTGAAAAGGAAGTAGACTTGCCTGGTGCTGAAACGGTCCGTTCTGAACTAGCTAATAATCCTGAAATAGATTTCGAAAAGGTAACCAATATGACCATAGGTTACAGCATGGAGGATAAGAAAGACAACGGCGATATCGAAATTCAACGCAACAGTGAATTCAATCCACAATGGTATGTAGAATACGATGGCCAATGGCTTGCATACAAAGATGGGGGGCTAGAATAAATGAACTGGAAACACACGAAAACCTTATTTATTTTTGTATTTATTCTAGTGAACATTAGCCTCATCATTATCTATATTGATAAAGTGAATAAATCACACATTAATGACAGCGCCGACGAAAACGCAGTTAACTTTAAACAAGAAAAAATTGAAATTCCTGATAACTTACCAACCGTTAAAAATATTAAAATGCAGTTGCTGACCGCGAGATCTAACGACTTTTCATCCTATGCTAAATCACGTTCACATGTAACAAGTGAAGATTCTGGTCAGAAAATCAAAGGTGATATTAACAACCCTATTGATGTCAGTAACGACCAATATACAGATTTAAAATCTTATGTTAAAGATAGTGTTTATAAAGGCAAAAATTATGAAATGAGTAAGATTGACGATGATCACGTCACATTCGAACAGACATACAACAATTTTCCAATAATGAATAATAGCAAAGCCAAACTTGAATTTAACATTAATGATGATGGCAAAGCTTCCAGCTATAGACAAACAGCCATGAAAACCATAGCGCCTTCAGAAGGTGCCAATAATGATAAGAAACAAGTAAACACAGCGAGAAGTGCAATTGAAGCACTCTATTACAATCGTTACCTCAAACGCAACGATGAAGTGACCAACATCCGACTGGGTTACTACACCGTCGTTAAAGAGCCTAACGTTCAAGTATTAGAAGCCAATTGGGAAGTCAAAGTTAAGCATGCAAATGAGCTCAAGACATACTACGTCGAAGCTATATCAGATAGCCCGAAAATTATTGAAGAATAATAAGAGTGGTATTTTTGTAGTTTTTGCAGCGTGATTAAAAACATTGTGCAGTAGTATCAATCAGTTTTATAAAACTTGTATTAACCACTGACGATAAGAGAGCGGATATACGAAATTAAACGCATCATTTTTGATTTCTATACCGCTCTTTTTCTATAAAAATAGAGAAGCGGCATTTTAAAAATGAGCTGTTTTATTAAACAATAAACTCAGTTTAAGCATCAAAGTATGTTAAAATAGATTATTGTTAAATGATAATGTATGAATGTGCAAAAACACGAGACGATACCATGTTATAAAAATGAATTCAAAACACCTATAAATGGTGAAAAAGTGATAAGTACATATTTTAAAATTCATTTTAGCTATTATAAAAACATCAATAATTAGACGGAAGGCATGCTAAGGGCATATAAACCGTAGACTGCCTTTAAGCATATAAGCAAATAGGTTTATTAGATTAGAAAGGGTGAATCGCTTGATACGGATGAGTGTATTAGCGAGTGGTAGTACAGGAAACGCCACTTATGTAGAAAGTGATAAAGGTAGTATCCTTGTCGATGCAGGCTTAACAGGTAAAAAAATGGAAGCACTATTTGGACAAATCGACAAACAAATTAAAAATTTAAATGGCATCTTAGTGACACATGAACATTCAGACCATATCAAAGGCCTCGGTGTCTTAGCACGTAAATACGGCTTGCCCATTTACGCAAACGAAAAAACATGGTCAGCGATTGAAAAGAAAGACAGTAAAATTCCAATGGATCAGAAATTCATTTTTAATCCATACGATACAAAATCTATTGCAGGATTCGATATCGAGTCCTTTAACGTATCTCATGATGCCATAGATCCACAATTCTATATTTTCCATAATAATTATAAAAAATTCACGATACTTACTGATACAGGCTACGTTTCAGACCGCATGAAAGGTATGATTCAAGGTAGCGACGCTTTCGTATTTGAAAGCAATCATGACGTTGATATGCTGCGCATGTGCGGTTATCCATGGAAAACCAAACAACGTATCCTAAGCGATATGGGACACGTATCCAACGAAGATGCAGGACATGCAATGACAGATGTCATAACAGGCAGCACCAAACGCATTTACCTATCCCATTTATCACAAGATAATAACATGAAAGACCTTGCCCGCATGAGCGTCGGCCAAGTCCTAAATGAACACGATATCGATACAGAAAAAGAAGTCCTCCTCTGCGACACAGACAAAGCACAAGCCACACCAATATATACACTATAGAAGCGCTTGGTCTCATAGGTTGTGGGACCTAGCGCTTCTTAATGCATTAGCCTCAGCTAATGTAAACCGTAGTTTAGTAGTATTAACCAAAAAGTTTAGCGGTTCTTAATGCGTTTGCCAAGGACTAATGTAAATTCATATAAGATGCAGGACATATCATTTCTAAATGTAGCCAACAGCAAGTTGTTGTAATCTTAAATTTGGCATAAGTTTAGTGATTTTTTAAGTAACGAATATATATTTAGTATCTATACAAATAAAATATGATAGAAGTCTTAGTCTATATTCCAATGAGAGTATAGGCTATTTTTGTGGTTAAGAAATTAAAACAAAAGATAGTTGGAATATAAAATGATTTAAAGTAGGCTAATAACATAGTTATACATATATGCATTTATCTGATAATTTATAAACAGTGGGTAACTTCGCTTATAGCATGAATAACTCAGACAAAATGTAAAAAACACGTAAATTATGTGAATAAGTATGTAAGATACCCAGTAACTTATCCACTAAATTATGCAAAGTTATCCAGAGGTGTGCACAATTAATATAGAAATACCCACATTATACACAGAGTTATCCACAAATAAACAAGTTATACACGTATAATTGTGAAAATAACGTAAATATTTTTAAATTATCGTATACATTCCTGTTATAATAAGAGGGAATAGTGTGAATAAGTGAATAACTTGTGGATAAGTATAATAACTACTGATTCTTAAAGCTTTTACAGGAGGCAAATAATGAAAATTACTATACTTGCAGTAGGTAAATTAAAAGAAAAATACTGGAAACAAGCAATAGCTGAATACGAAAAAAGACTTAGTGCTTATTCTAAAATAGAAATTATAGAAGTACCAGATGAAAAAGCACCTGAAAATATGAGTGATAAAGAAGTAGAACAAGTCAAAGAAAAAGAAGGCCAACGTTTACTAGCAAAAGTAAAACCACAATCTACAGTGGTAACTTTAGAAATTAAAGGGAACATGCTGACGTCTGAAGGATTAGCTAAAGAAATAGAAGGACGAATGACTAGAGGACAAAGCGACTTCACATTTATTATTGGCGGGTCCAATGGTTTACACCAGGACGTCTTAAACAGAAGCAATTACGCCCTGTCATTTAGTAAAATGACTTTTCCACACCAAATGATGCGCGTCATCTTAATTGAGCAAGTCTACCGTGCGTTTAAAATTATGCGAGGGGAAAGTTATCATAAGTGAAGGATTTTTGAAGGTTTTAAAAATAAAATTTCTAATTGCAAAAATTTTGGAGTCATTGAGAACATGATTTTAAATATAAAGATTCTCGTATTGTAAAATCAATCTTTGTATTTAATAATTTAAAAAGGAAGATTAAAGGAATAATACTAAAAGGTAATGCAAGACTTAAAAACACTTGTGTGAAAATTAATAAATCTTCAATTTTAGAAGTACTTGAACCATATAACCATAAACATATGAATACAGGGATCACAGCGATTAATCTAGTAATTAATCTTCTTGCCCATTGAGGAATTTTTATATTCAAAAACCCTTCCATGACAATTTGCCCTGATAATGTGCCAGTAATGGTTGAATTTTGCCCTGAAGCTAGCAAAGCTATGGCAAATAATGTACTCATAACAGCACCACCTATAGCTCCTGCAAAATCTGATTCTTGTAAGGCATTATATAAATCATAAAATCGTCCTAAGTCTTCACCATTACCAAAGAATAGCGCTGCACCTAATATTAAAATCAAACAATTAATAATAAATGCAATTGAAAGTTGTATATGTGAATCAATAATAGCATATTTAATAGCCTCTTTTTTCTTAGCTTTACTTTCACGTATGTAGTTCCGTGATTGAACAATTGAAGAATGTAAATACAAATTATGAGGCATTATTGTAGCATAAATGATACCCAAGGCAATATATAATACGCCATTGTTGGTAGATATTTCTGTACTTGGAATAAAGCCACCTAAAACAGCACTCCATTCTGGAGAAGCAAAGTAAACTTCAAATAGAAAGATAAAAAGAACTGTAAAAATTAATACCCCTACAATAGCTTCAATCTTTCTAAAACCGAATTTAATAATTACTAGTAAAAGTAAAACATCTAATACAGTAATAGTTACTCCTACTACTAAAGGTATATCAAAAAGTAGATTTAATGCTATCGCACTACCAATGACCTCTGCAATATCTGTAGCCATAATTGCTAATTCTGTAACAATCCAGGCTGCTATCGACAACGGCTTATTACTTATGTGTTTAGTTACTTGAGCTAAGTCCATACCACTCGCAATACCTAAACGAGCGCACATACTTTGAAGTAACATGGCTGATAAGCTCGATAATAATATTATAAATAATAATGTATATCCAAATTGTGCTCCTCCTGCCATTGAAGTAATCCAATTACCTGGATCCATATAGCCTACGGCAACAAGAAGGCCAGGTCCTAGATACATTATTAGTTTCTTGATACCATTTGCTTCGCTATCAAAAGAAACTTTTCCATTTATTTCTTCTAAACTTTTCTTCACTTTAAAAATCTCCTCATTGAATATTAAACTTATCAATGAATATTATAGTATAAATTAGGTCAGCCTAAAAATTATTTTGTTTATATATAAATTTTCTTGTTAAAATTTTTAGTCACAATAGTTTTGATGATTTTAATTAATCTTTCTATATCATCATTTGAGAGATTTTCTATATTATCTATATCATGTTTAATCGAATCTTTTATATTAGACTTCTTATTACCTCTCAGAAAATAAGTTGCTATTGAACCAGTTATCATTCCAACGAAACCGATGCCAAAAAACATCAGATAAACACTTGCTTGATATCGCGGTCTAAGGTTTATGATTGAAATATATTCAAAGGAGGTTATATAATATGGGTAAATTTAATAGTTTACGAGACAAAGTTGTAGTTATTTCTGGTGGTGCTAAGAACCTTGGTGGCTTATTAAGTACTACTTACGCTAAAGATGGGGCTAAATTAGTAATTCATTATCATGATGAAAAGTCTTTAGATGATGCTAAAGCTACACTTTCAAAAGTTGAAGAGTTAGGTGGAGAAGGTACATTATTTTCTGGTGATTTAACTAAGGTTAGTAATGTCCAAGCTTTATTTCAACATGCTGAAGAGACGTTTGGAAAAGTTGATATTGCAATAAATACAGTAGGAAAAGTACTTAAAAAACCTATTTCAGAAACGACTGAAGAAGAGTTTGATAGTATGGCAGACATCAATGCAAAGTCAGCTTATTTCTTTATTAAATATGCTGAAAAGGCTATGAATGATAATGGCAAAATCATCACTCTAGCCACTGCATTGCTTGCTGCTTATACAGGATTTTATTCAACTTACGCTGGAGGAAAAGCTCCCGTCGAGCATTATACACGCGCAGCATCATCAGAGTTTATGGATAGAGGGATTTCAGTTAATGCAGTGGCTCCTGGACCAATGGATACACCTTTCTTCTATCCTCAAGAAGGCGAAGATGCTGTGGCATTCCATAAATCCCAAGCACTTCATAATCAACTTACAAATATAGAAGACATCGCGCCAATTATTACTTTCTTAACTTTAGATGGTTGGTGGATAAATGGACAAACATTATTTGCAAATGGCGGTTATACGACACGCTAGTTAACTTTAAAGAATAAGGAGGTCATTTTGATATGTATTACTTTTTAGCAATATTTAAAGAAAATGAAACAGATATTAAGATTATTACGGAAGAAAAGGTCATAGATGATAAGAACGTATCTTTGCCAAGTAATAATTACGTTAAATCTTTAGCTGAAGAAATAATTGAGCTATCTCATCAAAATAATTTATTCCATAATGACATTAAACGAATTGGTTTAAAAATAGATGATCCTGAACTCATTGGTTATAACACTGTGGAGTCATTAAAGAGTGATATGGTATCAACATTTGGGTTTGAAGCTATTATCCATAATGACTATGAAGATTTACTAGTTCAACTTATTAAATAGACCAAAAAGGTGACTTTATAAAGTCACCTTTTTTAGGAGGTAAATTATGCAAGTAAAGCAAGTAGCCGATAATTTAGGCATCAGTGAACATACTATTCGATACTATGACAAAGCCGGGCTTTTTCCATTTGTTACCAGAAATAAGAATGGCTATAGAGATTTTTCAGTAGAAGACCTATATTGGATTGAATTTATAAAATGTATGCGTCAGACACATATGCCTGTATCAAAGTTAAAAGAAATTGCTGAATTGTATCATCAAGGAAGTTCTACCAAAATGAAACGAAAAGACATATTTTTAGAACATCAAAAAAATTTAATAGAACAAAAAAATATTATAGATAAAGGACTTCAAACATTAGAAGATAAATTTAAATTGCTGGAAAGCGAATAAGTAAAAGTACAGTATTAGAGGGAGGAGAAATGGAGAAAATATAAATTGCTCCTTACACTTTTTATAGTTCTTTAACTTCATATAAAAAATTGCGATTTAGTAGAGAAAATTTATGCCATAGAAAATGAAAATTTCAATATTAATCTTTTACTTTCAAGTATTATTGTACCGACCTTTAGTAATTACATTAATTAATAGATATAAGTATAGCAAAAACACATACATATTATGTATGTGTTTTAATCGTTTCAAAATCAGAATGTGTCTCAATAATGATCGTTTGAAAAGCACATTAAAATAGAGAACTTTGCATATTTATTTTTACATTACATAATATATTACGCTAAAATTTTAAATAACAAATATATAAAATTATGATTTTTTTATATATTTGTTTAAATTAATATTGGTTTGTGGTATCGTTTGGTTTGCTAATAATATCATAAAATGAGGGATTCTATGTCAATAATCTTATTATTACTAGGGGTTATATCAATTTCTTTATTAATATTTGGTTTCTTAAAATCTAATAA
>FLSG01003715.1_pt1 | contig 46789 bp, 59 predicted proteins | sample 1550511 | NCBI WGS metagenome assembly FLSG01 (sample SAMEA4031768, study PRJEB14383) | metagenome | biome: human; feature: oral; material: saliva | place: Philippines | collected 2014
CGAAAGGTTACTGACACACCCGGCCGCTTTGCCATGGCGCTGTGTGAGATAGTTTTCGTGGAGAAGTCTATTACTTAAATGTAGACGTATAAGGAGGGAAAATTATGGCAAAACAAAAAATCAGAATCAGATTAAAAGCTTATGATCACAGAGTTATCGATCAATCTGCAGAAAAAATTGTTGAAACAGCAAAACGTTCTGGTGCAGACGTTTCTGGACCAATTCCGTTACCAACTGAAAGATCAGTTTACACTGTAATTCGTGCCGTGCATAAGTACAAAGATTCACGTGAACAATTCGAACAACGTACACATAAACGCTTAATCGATATTGTTAACCCTACACCAAAAACAGTAGACGCTCTTATGGGCTTAAACTTACCATCCGGTGTAGACATCGAAATTAAATTATAAAAAAATTAGGAGGTGGACTTTCGATGACCAAAGGAATCTTAGGAAGAAAAATCGGGATGACACAAGTTTTCGGTGAAAACGGTGATTTAATCCCAGTAACAGTAGTAGAAGCTAGTAAAAACGTAGTATTACAAAAGAAAACTGAAGAAGTAGATGGCTATAATGCAATCCAAGTAGGCTATGCTGATAAAGAAGCTTACAAAAAAGGAAGCAAATCAAGCAAATATGCTAATAAGCCAGCTGAAGGACATGCTAAAAAAGCAGATTCAGCACCTAAGCGCTTCATTCGTGAATTCAGAAACGTTAACGTTGATGAATACGAAGTAGGTCAAGAAGTCTCAGTTGATACATTTGAAGCCGGTGAAATCATTGATGTAACTGGCGTATCTAAAGGTAAAGGTTTCCAAGGTGCCATTAAGCGTCATAATCAAGCACGCGGACCAATGTCACATGGTTCTCATTTCCATAGATCACCTGGTTCAGTAGGTATGGCGTCAGACGCTTCAAAAGTTTTCAAAGGGCAAAAGATGCCTGGACGTATGGGTGGAAACACTGTAACAGTCCAAAACTTAGAAGTAGTTCAAGTTGATACTGAAAATAATGTTATTTTAGTAAAAGGTAACGTGCCAGGTCCTAAAAAAGGATTCTTAGAAATTTCTTCATCAATTAAAGGTAATAAATAAAATAGAGCGAAAGGAGGAAATGCATAATGGCAAATTATGATGTATTAAAAGTAGATGGAACTAAATCAGGTTCAGTTGAATTAAGCGATGCAGTATTTGCAATCGAACCAAACAACAATGTTCTTTTTGAAGCAATTAACTTACAACGTGCTTCATTACGCCAAGGTACTCATGCTGTTAAGAACCGTTCAGCAGTACGTGGTGGTGGACGTAAACCATGGAGACAAAAAGGTACAGGACGTGCGCGTCAAGGTACAATTCGTGCTCCACAATGGCGTGGTGGTGGTATCGTATTTGGACCAACACCAAGAAGCTATGCTTATAAAATGCCTAAAAAAATGCGCCGTTTAGCATTGCGTTCAGCATTATCATTTAAAGCACAAGAAAATAGCTTAACAGTTGTAGATACATTAAGTTTTGAAGCTCCGAAAACGAAAGAATTCAAAACTGTACTTTCTAACTTAGAACAACCTGAAAAAGTGTTAGTAATCACAGAATCTGAAGATGTGAACGTGGCATTATCAGCTCGTAACATCCCTGGCGTTCAAGTGACAACAGCACAAGGTTTAAACGTTCTAGATTTAACAAGCGCTGACAGTGTAGTAATCACAGAAGCAGCTGCTAAAAAAGTTGAGGAGGTGCTCGGATAATGGAAGCAAGAGACGTTCTTAAGCGCCCCGTAATTACTGAAAAATCATCAGTTGCAATGGCTGAAGACAAATATACATTCGATGTTGATACTCGTGCTAATAAAACACAAGTAAAAATTGCTGTAGAAGAAATCTTCGATGTTAAAGTTGATAGTGTAAACATCATCAACTACAAACCGAAGAAAAAACGTATGGGCCGTTACCAAGGCTATACAAACAAACGACGCGTAGCAATCGTTAAACTAAAAGAAGGATCAATCGATCTATTTAACTAATAAATTACCAATAAGGAGGTAAACGACAATGGCTCTAAAAAAATATAAGCCAATTACTAACGGTCGTCGTAATATGACTAGTTTAGATTTCGCAGAAATTACGAAAACTACTCCAGAAAAGTCATTATTACAACCGCTACCGAAAAGAGCGGGACGAAATCACCAAGGTAAATTGACTGTTCGCCACCATGGTGGAGGGCATAAACGTCAATACCGTGTAATTGATTTCAAACGTAACAAAGATGGTATCCAAGCAAAAGTTGATTCAATTCAATATGATCCAAACCGTTCAGCAAACATCGCATTGTTATTTTATGCTGATGGAGAAAAACGTTACATTATTGCGCCTAAAAACTTAAAAGTAGGTCAAATACTTGAAAACGGTGAAAATGCAGATATTAAAGTTGGTAATGCATTACCATTACAAAACATTCCAGTAGGTACAATTATTCATAATATCGAGTTGAAACCTGGTAAAGGTGGACAAATTGCTCGTTCTGCTGGCGCTAGTGCGCAAGTATTAGGTAAAGAAGGTAAATATGTATTAATCAGATTAAGATCTGGCGAAGTACGTATGATTCTTTCAACTTGCCGTGCGACAATAGGTCAAGTTGGCAATATTCAACATGAACTTGTTAATGTTGGTAAAGCTGGCCGTTCAAGATGGAAAGGTCTTCGCCCAACAGTTCGTGGTTCTGTTATGAACCCTAACGATCACCCACACGGTGGTGGTGAAGGACGCGCACCAATCGGTATGCCTTCTCCAATGTCACCATGGGGCAAACCAACACTTGGTAAGAAAACACGTCGCGGTAAAAAATCATCTGATAAACTTATCGTTCGTGGACGTAAGAAGAAAAAATAAAAATAACTTATTTGGGTGTGCGGCTTAAACGCTGCACGCACATAATAAGAAGGGAGGCGCCACTATGGCTCGTAGTATTAAAAAAGGACCTTTCGTTGACGATCACTTAATGAAAAAGGTTGAAGCTCAAAGCGGAAGTGAGAAAAAACAAGTAATCAAAACTTGGTCACGTCGTTCAACTGTTTTCCCTGATTTCATCGGACATACATTCGCTGTTTATGATGGACGTAAACATGTACCTGTATTCGTAACAGAAGATATGGTTGGTCATAAACTAGGAGAGTTTGCACCAACACGTACATTTAAAGGTCACGTAGCAGACGATAAAAAAACAAGAAGATAGTATCTAACAGGTAGAGGAGGAAATTGGAATGGAAGCAAAAGCGGTTGCTAAAACAATAAGAATCGCACCTCGTAAAGTTAGATTAGTATTAGATCTAATTAGAGGCAAAAGCGCTGGTGAAGCGATTGCGATCTTAAAATTAACAAACAAGGCTTCATCGCCAGTAATTGAAAAATTATTAATGTCCGCTTTAGCGAATGCTGAACATAACTACGACATGAATACAGATGAATTAGTAGTTAAAGAAGCTTATGCTAATGAAGGACCAACATTAAAACGTTTCCGTCCACGTGCACAAGGTAGTGCAAGTGCGATCAACAAACGTACAAGCCACATTACAATCGTCGTGAGTGACGGTAAAGAAGAAGCGAAAGAAGCTTAATAAATTCTTAAGGAGGGAACACTGTGGGTCAAAAAATTAATCCAATTGGACTTCGTGTCGGTGTAATCCGTGATTGGGAAGCTAAATGGTATGCAGAAAAAGACTTCGCATCATTATTACACGAAGATTTAAAAATCCGTAAGTTTATTGATAACGCATTAAAAGAAGCTTCAGTTTCTCATGTAGAAATTGAACGTGCTGCTAATCGTATCAACATCGCTATTCACACTGGTAAGCCAGGTATGGTAATCGGTAAAGGCGGTTCAGAAATTGAAAAACTTCGTAACAAATTAAATTCATTAACAAACAAAAAAGTACACATCAACGTAATTGAAATCAAAAAAGTTGATTTAGATGCTAAATTAGTAGCAGAAAACATTGCACGTCAATTAGAAAACCGTGCATCATTCCGTCGTGTACAAAAACAAGCAATTACAAGAGCGATGAAACAAGGTGCTAAAGGTATCAAAACACAAGTATCTGGTCGTTTAGCTGGTGCTGATATCGCTCGTGCAGAACAATATTCAGAAGGAACTGTTCCACTTCATACACTACGTGCTGACATAGGCTATGCACACGCAGAAGCAGACACAACTTATGGTAAGTTAGGTGTCAAAGTGTGGATTTATCGTGGAGAAGTTCTTCCTACTAAGAACACTAGTGAAGGAGGAAAATAATAATGTTACTACCAAAACGTGTTAAATATCGTCGTCAACATCGTCCTAAAACAACTGGTCGTTCTAAAGGCGGTAACTATGTAACATTTGGTGAGTATGGTTTACAAGCTACTACAACGTCTTGGATTACATCTCGTCAAATCGAATCAGCTCGTATTGCAATGACTCGTTATATGAAACGTGGCGGGAAAGTTTGGATCAAAATCTTCCCACATACACCTTACACTAAAAAACCTTTAGAAGTTCGTATGGGTGCTGGTAAAGGTGCCGTTGAAGGCTGGATTGCTGTTGCAAAACCAGGTAGAATTTTATTTGAAGTTGCAGGCGTAAACGAAGAAGTTGCGCGTGAAGCATTACGTTTAGCAAGTCACAAACTTCCAGTTAAAACTAAGTTTGTAAAACGTGAAGAATTGGGTGGTGAAACAAATGAAAGCTAAGGAAATTAGAGACTTAACCACTTCTGAAATCGAAGCACAAATCAAATCTTCAAAAGAGGAGCTTTTTAACCTACGCTTTCAGTTAGCTACAGGTCAATTAGAGGAAACTGCACGTATTCGTACAGTAAGAAAAACGATTGCACGTCTAAAAACTGTTGCTCGTGAAAGAGAAATTGAACAAGGTAAGGCTAATCAATAATTTAATTGAAAGAGGAGGTTACTAAAGTGAGCGAAAGAAATGATCGTAAAGTTTATGTAGGTAGAGTCGTTTCCGATAAAATGGATAAGACAGTAACTGTACTTGTTGAAACATACAAGACCGACAAACTATATGGCAAACGAGTAAAATACTCTAAAAAATACAAAACACATGATGAAAACAACTCAGCTAAATTAGGGGACATCGTTAAGATTCAAGAAACACGTCCTTTATCAGCAACTAAGCGTTTCCGTTTAGTAGATATTGTTGAAGAATCAGTAATTATTTAATAAACAGTGAAGATAAAGGAGGTTTAACTCATGATCCAACAAGAAACACGATTAAAAGTAGCAGATAACTCTGGTGCACGTGAAGTACTTACAGTCAAAGTATTAGGTGGATCTGGTCGTAAAACAGCGAACATTGGTGACGTTATCGTCGTTACTGTTAAACATGCTACACCAGGCGGCGTTGTCAAAAAAGGTGAAGTAGTTAAAGCTGTTGTTGTACGTACTAAATCAGGTGTACGTCGTAATGACGGTTCATATATCAAATTTGATGAAAATGCATGTGTCATCATTCGTGACGACAAAGGCCCACGTGGTACTCGTATTTTTGGACCAGTTGCGCGTGAATTACGTGAAGGTAATTTCATGAAAATCGTATCATTAGCTCCAGAAGTACTATAATAAACTATTTATAAATATATAAATTTAAGGAGGTGCCACACATGCATATCAAAAAAGGTGACAACGTAAAAGTTATCGCAGGTAAAGACAAAGGTAAAGAAGGTAAAGTAGTAGCTACTGAACCTAAAAAAGACCGTGTCGTTGTGGAAGGTGTTAACACTATCAAAAAACACCAAAAACCAACTCAATTTAATCCTGAAGGTGGAATCTTAGAAACAGAGGCAGCAATCCATGTTTCTAATGTACAATTATTAGATCCAAAAACGAATGAACCGACTCGTGTAGGTTATAAATTCGAAGATGGCAAAAAAGTTCGTGTAGCTAAAAAATCTGGCGAAGAAATCAAATCTAATAATTAATAACTAGTTGAAAGGAGGATCCACTGTGAATCGTTTAAAAGAAAAATTCAATACCGAAGTTACATCCGACTTAGTGAAAAAATTCAACTATAGTTCTGTAATGGAAGTACCAAAAATAGAAAAAATTGTAGTAAACATGGGTGTTGGTGATGCTGTACAAAACGCTAAAGTATTAGATGATGCTGTAGAAGAATTACAAGCAATCACTGGGCAAAAACCATTAGTAACTAAAGCAAAAAAATCTGTCGCTACATTCCGTTTACGTGAAGGTATGCCAATTGGAGCTAAAGTAACACTTCGTGGTGAAAGAATGTATGACTTTTTAGATAAATTAATATCTGTATCACTTCCACGTGTACGTGACTTCCGTGGTGTTTCAAAATCAGCATTCGACGGTAGAGGTAACTACACATTAGGTGTTAAAGAACAATTAATTTTCCCTGAAATCGACTATGATCGCGTAAGCAAAATAAGAGGAATGGATATCGTTATCGTAACGACTGCTAACACTGACGAGGAAGCTCGTGAATTGTTAACACAATTCGGTATGCCATTTCAAAAATAATCTCTAAAGGAGGCTAATTAAGTGGCTAAAAGTTCAATGGTTGCTAAGCAACAAAAAAAACAAAAGTTCCAAGTACGTGAATATACGCGTTGTCAACGCTGTGGTCGTCCACATTCTGTATATCGTAAATTTAAATTATGCCGTATTTGTTTCCGTGAATTAGCTTATAAAGGCCAAATCCCTGGCGTTCGTAAAGCTAGCTGGTAATAGAAAAAAGTCTGAAAGGAGGCAACATTCAATGACAATCAACGATCCAATTGCAGATATGCTAACTCGAGTAAGAAACGCAAACATGGTGCGTCATGACAAGTTAGAATTACCTGCTTCAAATATTAAAAAAGAAATTGCTGAAATATTAAAAAGTGAAGGTTTCATTAAAAACGTAGAATATGTTGAAGACGATAAACAAGGGGTTATCCGTTTATTCCTTAAATATGGTCAAAATAATGAACGTGTTATCACTGGATTAAAACGTATCTCAAAACCAGGTTTACGTGTGTATGCTAAAGCGAATGAAGTACCAAGAGTACTTAATGGTTTAGGTATTGCATTAGTTTCAACTTCTGAAGGTGTTATCACTGATAAAGAAGCAAGAAAACGTAATATTGGTGGAGAAATCTTAGGTTACGTTTGGTAATTATTAATAATAAGGAGGTGCGATAACATGAGTCGTGTTGGTAAAAAAATTATTGACATCCCTAGTGACGTTACAGTAACTATCGAAGGAAATACAGTTTCTGTCAAAGGTCCTAAAGGTGAATTATCACAAACAATGAATGAAAGAATGACATATAAACAAGATGAAAACACATTAGAAGTTGTAAGACCAACTGATTCTCAAGATGATAGAACAGTTCATGGTACAACGCGTGCTTTAATCAATAATATGATTCAAGGTGTTAAAGATGGTTACAAAAAAACACTTGAACTTGTAGGTGTAGGTTACCGTGCGCAAATGCAAGGTAATGACCTATTATTAAACGTTGGCTACTCTCACCCAGTTGAGTTTAAAGCTGAAGACGGTATCACGTTCGGCGTTGAGAAGAACACTACAGTAACTGTAGAAGGTATCTCTAAAGAACAAGTTGGAGCTATCGCTTCAAACATTCGTTCAGTAAGACCTCCAGAACCTTATAAAGGTAAAGGAATTCGTTACCAAGGTGAATATGTTCGCCGTAAAGAAGGTAAAACTGGTAAATAATAAATAACTTTCAGAAGAAAGGAGTAATAAAATGATCAGCAAAATTGATAAAAATAAAGTGCGTTTAAAAAGACATGCACGTGTCCGTAGCAAACTAGCTGGCACTGCTGAAAAACCACGTTTAAATGTTTATCGTTCAAATAAACACATTTATGCACAAGTTATCGATGATGTTAATGGCAGAACATTAGCACAAGCTTCAACTCAAGATAAAGATCTAGCTAACGAAACTGGATCAAAAGTTGATTTGTCAGCTAAAGTCGGCGAAACTGTTGCTAAAAGAGCTAGCGAAAATGGTGTGAAAACAATTGTTTTTGACCGTGGAGGATATTTATATCACGGACGTGTTAAAGCGTTAGCAGATGCAGCTCGTGAAAATGGTTTAGAATTTTAATTTAAAGGAGGGACATTTACATGGCTCGTAGAGAAGAAGCGAAAGAATTTGAAGAACGCGTTGTTACAATTAACCGTGTTGCAAAAGTTGTAAAAGGTGGTCGTAGTTTCCGTTTTAGCGCTTTAGTAGTAGTTGGAGACAAAAACGGTCGCGTTGGATTCGGTACTGGTAAAGCACAAGAGGTACCTGAAGCAATCAAAAAAGCAGTAGAAGCAGCTAAGAAAAACTTAGTTGAAGTTCCACGTGTCGAAGGTACAACGCCTCACACGATTACTGGACAATTCAGTTCAGGTAGTGTATTAATGAAACCAGCAGCTCCTGGTACTGGTGTTATTGCGGGTGGCCCTGTTCGTGCAGTATTAGAATTAGCAGGTATCACTGATATCTTAAGTAAATCTTTAGGATCAAACACACCAATCAACATGGTGCGTGCAACACTTAATGGATTACAAAACCTTAAAAATGCTGAACAAGTTGCGAAATTACGTGGCAAGTCAGTAGAAGAATTATATAATTAAGGAGGGAAAATAAGTTATGGCTAAATTACAAATTACCCTCACCCGTAGTGTTATAGGTCGTCCAGAAACACAACGTAAAACTGTTGAAGCTTTAGGTTTGAAAAAAACAAACTCTTCAGTAGTTGTTGAAGATAACCCTGCTATTCGTGGGCAAATCAACAAAGTAAGTCACTTAGTGACAGTAGAAAAACAATAATTAAGGAGGTGCCGAAATGAAATTACATGAGTTAAAACCAGCAGAAGGTTCTCGCAAAGTTCGTAACCGCGTAGGTCGTGGTGCAGCTACTGGTAACGGTAAAACTAGTGGCCGTGGACAAAAAGGACAAAAAGCGCGTTCAGGTGGTAGTTTAAGACCAGGTTTCGAAGGTGGACAATTACCTTTATTCCGTCGTTTACCAAAACGAGGCTTTACTAACATTAACCGCAAAGAATATGCTATTGTTAACTTAGACCAACTTAATAAATTTGAGGATGGTACTGAAGTAACTCCTGCTTTATTAGTAGAATCTGGTGTAGTTAAAAGTGAAAAATCTGGTATTAAAGTATTAGGTAAAGGTTCACTTGACAAGAAGTTAACAGTGAAAGCTAACAAATTCTCTGCATCTGCAGCAGAAGCTATTGATGCTAAAGGCGGAGCACACGAGGTGATCTAATGTTTCAAACGCTTGTGAGCTTCTTTACTACAAAAGAAGTTCGTAACAAGATCTTTTTTACTCTCGCAATGTTAGTTATTTTTAAAATAGGTACTTATATTCCTGCACCTGGTGTAAATCCAGCTGCATTTGACAGTCAACAAGGTTCTCAAGGTGTCACTGACTTGTTAAACACATTTGGTGGCGGAGCCTTGCAGAACTTTTCTATCTTTGCCATGGGTATAATGCCTTATATCACTGCATCTATTGTGATGCAGTTATTACAAATGGATATTGTTCCGAAGTTTTCTGAGTGGGCAAAACAAGGTGATGCAGGTAGAAAGAAACTTAATAATGTAACACGTTATTTTGCAATTGTACTTGCATTTATCCAATCTATAGGTATGGCGTTCCAGTTTAATAATTATTTACAAGGACAACTTATTATAGACCAATCAGTAATTAGTTATTTAACGATAGCTGTTGTGTTAACAGCGGGTACCGCATTCTTAATTTGGATAGGTGAACAAATCACTCAATTCGGTGTTGGTAATGGTATTTCCATTATAATCTTTGGTGGTATTTTATCTTCATTACCTTCATCATTAATCCAGTTCTACCAACAATCCTTTGTGGGGCAAGATGATACAACATTAGCATGGTTAAAAGTTATTGGATTAATTGTTGGAATGATATTATTAACAGTTGGTGCAATATTTGTACTACAAGCTATTCGTAAAATACCAATTCAATATGCGAAAAAACAATCAGCACAACGATTAGGTTCACAAGCAACATATTTACCTTTGAAAGTTAACTCTGCAGGGGTTATACCAGTCATCTTTGCAATGGCGTTCTTCTTATTACCAAGAACATTAACATTGTTCTTCCCTGATGCTAGTTGGGCGCAAAAAATATCTGACGTTGCAAATCCATCGAATAATATCGGAATGATCGTTTACGTAGTACTCATCATTGCTTTCACTTATTTCTATGCATTTGTACAAGTCAATCCTGAAAAGATGTCTGATAACCTTAAAAAACAAGGAAGCTATGTCCCAGGGATCAGACCTGGCGAACAAACTAAAAAATATATTACTAAAGTTCTCTACAGATTGACCTTTGTAGGATCAATATTCTTAGCAGTCGTTGCTATTCTTCCAATCATTGCCACTAAGGTGATGGATTTACCACAAAGTATTCAAGTTGGTGGTACAAGTCTACTTATCGTAATTGGTGTTGCGATTGAAACAATGAAGAGTCTTGAAGCTCAAGTGAGTCAAAAAGATTATAGAGGCTTTGGTGGTAGATAAATTGTAGGAGGGCACTTATGAATATCATTTTAATGGGTTTACCTGGCGCAGGTAAAGGAACTCAAGCGAGTGAAATTGTTAAGAAATTCCCGATTCCACACATATCTACTGGAGACATGTTCAGAAAAGCGATTAAAGATGAAACGGATTTAGGCAAAGAAGCTAAATCGTACATGGATCGTGGAGAATTAGTCCCTGATGAAGTTACTGTGGGCATCGTTAAAGATAGAATTTCAGAAGACGATGCAAAAAAAGGATTCTTACTTGACGGCTTTCCTCGTACTATTGAACAAGCTAAAGCATTAAGTGAAATCATGCAAGAATTAGATAGAACAATTGACGCTGTTATCAATATAGAGGTCCCTGAAGAAGAATTAATGAACCGCCTTACTGGTCGTAGAATTTGCGAAAAATGCGGAACCACTTATCATCTTGTATTCAATCCTCCAAAAGTTGACGGCATTTGTGATATTGACGGCGGTAAATTATACCAACGTGAAGATGACAACCCAGAGACAGTTGCAAATCGTTTAAATGTCAATGTTAAACAATCTAAGCCTATCTTAGAATACTATGATAATGAAAATGTATTGAAAAACATTGACGGTTCAAAAGATATTAAAGAGGTTACTTCAGACGTAATCGAAATTCTTGAGAATCTAAAATAGTATCAACTTTGTACGGTCTATGTAATGCCAAGAGTATAAACGAAAGAGTGACAATGCGATATAGTAATTCATTTTATTTTTGTTGAACTTATTAACAACACTTATAGACTCGTATGGTTAGAGTTGATCTTAGACGATAACCAACTATTGTAAAAAGGGGGAAGTTAATAAATGGCTAAGCAAGATGTTATTGAATTAGAAGGTACAGTATTAGATACTTTACCAAATGCAATGTTTAAAGTAGAATTAGAAAATGGTCATGAGATTTTAGCTCACGTGAGTGGCAAAATCAGAATGAATTATATTCGTATTCTACCTGGCGACAAAGTAACAGTAGAAATGTCTCCGTATGATTTAACACGCGGCAGAATTACGTATCGTTATAAATAATCGTCACTCCATAATATAGGGAGGTATTAAAATGAAAGTAAGACCATCAGTAAAACCAATTTGCGAAAAATGTAAAGTCATTAAACGTAAAGGTAAAGTAATGGTAATTTGTAGCAACCCAAAACATAAACAAAGACAAGGCTAATAAAAGAGAGGTGTAAATAATTATGGCACGTATTGCAGGAGTAGATATTCCACGTGAAAAACGTATTGTTATTTCTTTAACTTATGTATATGGTATCGGCACTACTACAGCTAAAAAGATTGTGGAAGAAGCTAATGTATCACCAGATACACGCGTTAACGAATTAACTGATGACGAATTAGGTCGTATCCGTGAAGTAGTTGACAACTATAAAGTAGAAGGTGACTTACGTCGTGAGCAAAACTTAAACATTAAACGTTTAATGGAAATCTCATCATACCGTGGTATTCGTCACCGTCGCGGATTACCAGTACGCGGACAAAAGACAAAAAACAATGCTCGTACTCGTAAAGGTCCAGTTAAAACTGTAGCTAACAAGAAAAAATAATAGGTAAAGGAGGCAAATTTTAAATGGCACGTAAACAAGTATCTCGTAAACGTAGAGTGAAAAAGAATATTGAGAATGGTGTAGCACACATCCGCTCAACATTCAATAATACAATCGTAACTATTACTGATGAATTTGGTAATGCTTTATCATGGTCATCAGCAGGTGCACTTGGATTCAAAGGATCAAAAAAATCAACACCTTTTGCAGCTCAAATGGCTTCAGAAACTGCATCGAAAGCAGCTATGGAACATGGCTTAAAAACGGTTGAAGTGACTGTTAAAGGACCAGGTCCTGGTCGTGAATCAGCAATCCGTGCATTACAATCAGCTGGATTAGATGTAACTGCAATCCGTGACGTTACTCCAGTACCACATAATGGTTGTCGTCCACCAAAACGTCGTCGCGTATAATATTATCGTTATTGTCGCAGGTCACTGAGAAATACAGTATAATTTAAGTCGACGTAATCAAGGAGGATATTTGTAAATGATTGAAATCGAAAAACCTAGAATTGAAACAATTGAAATTAGTGAAGATGCTAAATTCGGTAAGTTCGTTGTTGAACCACTAGAACGTGGCTACGGTACTACACTAGGAAACTCCTTACGTCGTATCCTACTATCTTCATTACCAGGTGCAGCCGTTAAGTACATCGAAATCGAAGGTGTGTTACATGAATTCTCAGCAATAGATAATGTTGTAGAAGATGTTTCGACAATTATTATGAACATCAAAAAACTAGCATTAAAAATTTATTCTGAAGAAGACAAAACATTAGAAATTGATGTAAAAGATGAAGGCGAAGTAACTGCAAGTGACATTACTCATGATAGTGATGTAGAGATTTTAAATCCTGAGATTAAAATCGCAACAGTTTCTAAAGGTGGACATTTAAAAATCCGTCTTGTTGCTAATAAGGGTAGAGGTTACGCATTAGCAGAACAAAATAACACTAGTGATTTACCAATTGGTGTAATTCCAGTGGATTCACTTTATTCACCAGTAGAACGTGTTAACTATACAGTAGAAAATACACGTGTAGGTCAAAGTAGTGATTTTGATAAATTAACTTTAGATGTTTGGACTAACGGTTCAATCACGCCACAAGAGTCTGTTTCTCTAGCGGCAAAAATCTTAACTGAACATTTAAACATCTTCGTTGGATTGACTGATGAAGCACAAAATGCTGAAATCATGATTGAAAAAGAAGAAGACCAAAAAGAAAAAGTACTTGAAATGTCTATCGAAGAATTGGATTTATCTGTACGTTCATATAACTGCTTAAAACGCGCGGGTATTAATTCTGTTCAAGAATTAGCTGATAAATCTGAAGCTGACATGATGAAAGTCCGCAATTTAGGTCGTAAATCATTAGAAGAAGTTAAATATAAACTCGAAGATTTAGGTCTAGGTCTAAGAAAAGAAGATTAATAAAAAAGGAGGTTAACTCATGGGTTACAGAAAATTAGGTCGTACTTCTGATCAACGTAAAGCGATGTTACGTGACTTAGCTACTTCACTTATCATAAGTGAACGTGTTGAAACTACAGAAGCACGTGCAAAAGAATTACGTAGTGTTGTTGAAAAATTAATCACTTTAGGTAAAAAAGGAGATTTAGCATCTCGTCGTCAAGCAGCTAAGACTTTGCGTAATGTTGAAATCTTAAATGAAGATGAAACAACACAAACTGCACTTCAAAAATTATTTGGTGAAGTTGCTGAACGTTATACAGAACGTCAAGGTGGCTACACTCGTATCCTTAAAGTAGGCCCACGTCGTGGTGACGGTGCTGAATCAGTAATTATAGAATTAGTTTAATTTAAATATACGTACTACTATATATAAAGCAAATGAGTGCAACGATAATGTTTGCCACATACAGATATTGTCTAGCTCAGAGTACCCCATCAAACTTAATAAACTTTAAAGCGTGAACTCAAATAGATGGGGTGCGCGCTTTTTTATTTAGTCCCCCTTAATTCTTCAGAATTTAGGGGGACTTATGCAATTGCGAAGCAATAGCGAACTGCAGAACCTTAATTCTTCAGAATAAAAAAGGAATACATTCGATAAGCGAATGCATAAGCAGTGCTAGCTAAAGAAAGTTTAGCGTGCTGCTTTAGACTTATGCAATAGCGAACTGAAAAATTTGTTTTTTTTTTGTGTTCTGTGAATGACAATTAAATTTGCTAAAGCAAATACATAAGCAGTACTAGCAAAATAAGTTTAGTGTATTACTTGCATATATTTGTGAAAAACACGAAAGTATTATGTTAAATCTATCCTGCATTTAATAAAGCACTTTGACTTATATAAGACAGTACATTGATATAGACGAAGGAGTATAATTTAATATGAAAATTAAAAATAATTAGAGAAGAAACAGTGATTCTTTTTAATTTTTCATGTAAAATAAGATAATATATGATGAGAAAGTATAGATTTAGGAGGCAATTGATATGATGACGCAAGAAGAAGGCATGATTATATTTAATCATGTATCATTTAAATATAATAGCGATGAACCACTTGCGTTAAATGATGTATCATTTCGTATCCCTAAAGGCAAATGGACATCTATAGTAGGCCATAACGGTTCGGGTAAATCTACTATAGCTAAATTGATGATTGGTATTGAAAAGCCATTTGAAGGTCAAATATACTTAAACGACGTTTGTATTAATGATGAGAATTTAAATGAACTAAGACGACATATAGGGATTGTATTTCAAAATCCAGAAAATCAATTTGTTGGTTCAACTGTAGAATTCGATGTGGCGTTTGGCTTAGAGAACAATGGCGTGTCATATGAGGATATGCAAGCCATTGTGCCTAACGCGTTAATGGATGTTGATATGTTAGATAGAGCTACTTATGAACCACAGTCGCTTTCTGGAGGGCAAAAACAACGTGTTGCGATAGCAGGTGTTTTAGCATTGAATACAGATATTATTGTTTTAGATGAAGCCACTTCTATGTTAGACCCTGAAGGTAGAAAAGAATTACTCTCATTAATACATCGCTTAAAAGAAGAAAAAGATGTAACGATTATATCTATTACACATGATTTGTCAGAAGCCGTCGGTGCTGATCATTTAATTGTTTTAAATAAAGGCTCATTATATCAAACGGGTTCGCCACAAGCCATTTTTAGCCAAGGTGATGCGCTTACGGAAATTGGTTTAGATTTACCATTTGCGATGAGAATGAATAAGCAATTGTTAGGTGTTACTGACTACATTTCGTATGAGGGGTTGGTAGACAAATTATGACTGTTAAATTTAATCAAGTGACTTATGTTTACCAAAAAGGAACACCTTATGAGCATCTTGCGCTTGCAGATATTGTAACTACATTTGAGCAGGGAAAGTATTACGCTGTTATAGGCCAAACGGGCTCAGGTAAATCCACATTGATACAACATATTAATGGATTGTTAAAACCTTCTGATGGCGCATTAGAGGTCGATGACATTACAATCACACATAAAACAAAGGATAAGTTTTTGAAACAAATTCGTAAGCGTGTAGGCGTCGTTTTCCAATTTCCTGAATCACAGCTTTTTGAAGATTCGGTCGAGAGAGAAATTTTATTTGGTCCTAAGAATTTTAATATGAATATGGATGAAGTTAAAGTACGCGCATTTCAATTATTATTAGAATTTGGTTTTAATAGAGATATCCTTGAACAATCCCCATTTCAAATGTCAGGTGGGCAAATGAGAAAAATAGCAATCACTTCTATATTAGCTATGGATCCGGATATCGTTATTTTAGATGAACCTACGGCTGGTTTGGATCCAAAAAGTAGAACACAAATTATGGAAATGATAAAGCAACTTCAAACTGAGCAAAATAAAACAATCATATTAGTTACACATGAAATGAATGATGTAGCGAAATATGTGGATGAAGTGAAAATCATTAAACATGGTAAATTAATCGAAAGTTGTTCCCCAAGAAAATTATTTAGTGCTGATGAATATGTTAATGAAATGCATTTAGATGTGCCAGATATTGTTAAATTGCAAAGAGATGTGGAAGCAAAATATCAATTTGAATTTGGTCACGTCGCATTAACAGAATCAGAATTTACTGATATGTATAAGGAGTGGCAAGCAGATGAGGGATAAGTTCATAATAGGACGATATCTTCCATTAGATACTATTATTCATCGACGTGACCCACGTGCAAAATTAATATTTGTATTTCTATTTATCATATTAATATTTTTTGCCCATTCATTTGCCACTTATTTGTGGTTGTTCTTAATCATTTTTATTATAATGAAAGCTTCTCGCATAAAATCATGGTTTCTTATTAAGGGCTTAACACCAATATGGTTTTTTCTCATTTTTACATTTTTAATGCATTTATTTTTAACAAAAGGCGGCGTGCGTATATTTGAACTCGGCTTCCTTTCTATCGATACAAACGGCATATTAGAAGGGATCTATATTGTTTTAAGATTAATGTTTATTATTATGATATCTACCATCATGACTTTAACAACAAGTCCTTTAGACCTTACAGATGCATTTGAAAGATTATTATCGCCATTAAAAATTATTAAAATACCAGTTCATCAATTGAGTATGATGATGTCCATTGCTTTACGCTTCATTCCGACATTAATGAATAAATTAGATAAAATTATATTAGCACAAAAATCAAGAGGTTCAGAAATTAGTTCTGGTGGCTTAATCAACAGAGTTAAAGCCTTCATCCCATTATTGGTTCCTTTATTTATTTCAGCATTTCAAAGAGCTGAAGATTTAGCAATAGCCATGGAAGTCAGAGGATATGAAACGCATAAAAAGCGCACAAGTTATCGTAAATTATACTGGCGATGGGCTGATAGTCTGTTATTAATGTTAATCGTACCAATAGCAATAATATTATTCATATTAAAGCATATAGGAGTGTAAAGGATGGTTCGTGTTTTAGTAAATATTTCATATCAAGGTAGTCAATTCTTGGGTTTCCAAATTCAAGATAATGGCAGAACAGTACAACAGCAATTCGAAAAAATACTTAAACGTATGCATAAACGTCACGTTAGAATACATCCTACTAGCAGAACAGATCGTGGCGTACATGCATTTGAGCAGTATTTTCATTTTGATTCCGAACTGAATATTTCAGCCGATCAATGGCAATACGCTATGAATCGTGCGCTACCTGATGACGTTTATGTCAACTCAGTGGCATTTGTAGATGAGTCTTTCCATTGTCGGTATGATTGTGTAGGAAAAACTTATCGCTATAAGATATATCAATCAGCACATAAAGATCCGTTTGAATGTGGTTTAAAAGCCTATGTCTATGATAATTTAGATTTTGACAAGATGATACAAGCTGCACAGCTGTTTATAGGAACCCATGATTTTACTGGTTTTTGTTCTCAAAAAACAGAAGTTGAAAGCAAAGTGCGTACCCTGTATGAGAGCAGAATAGAAAAAACTACATACGGTTTTGATTATGTGGTCACGGGTTCAGGTTTTCTATATAATATGGTACGTGTACTAGTAGCATTTTTAATTGGTGTAGGAAAAGGGAAGTATAATCCAGAAAGCGTCCCTCAACTATTAGAAGAGAAGAATCGTAATAAAGTACCATTCACTGCCCCTGCTGAAGGATTGTATTTAGAACATATTTATCTATCACCTCAATCGCTTATGAATGACTTTGGTGAAAACATTAAAATTCACCGAAAAAAATCTACACAAAATAGGTAAATTACATTGACAAAACGGCATAAAAATTATACGATAACTAACGGTATTGTTTTATATCACCCCACGATAAGCCCCGGAATCTTATTGTGTAACAAGATATAGAAGCACGTAGAAATAATAAATTAACAAAATAAATGAATTTAAGTTTAAATATCATTTTAATTAGACAAGAACCATTTATTTATTCTAGGAGGACAATTATATGCGTCAAACATTTATGGCTAATGAAGCAAACATTGAGCGCAAATGGTATGTTATTGATGCTGAAGGTAAAACACTTGGTCGTTTATCATCAGAAGTAGCTGCTATTCTACGCGGTAAAAATAAAGTAACTTATACACCACACGTTGATTCAGGTGATTATGTAATTATCATCAACGCTGCTAAAATCCAATTCACTGGTAATAAAGAACAAGATAAAATGTATTATCGTCATAGTAATCATCCAGGCGGAATCAAATCAGTTTCTGCTGGTGAATTAAAAGCTAAAAACCCAGAACGTTTACTTGAAACTTCAATTAAAGGTATGTTACCAAGCACTCGTTTAGGCGAAAAACAAGGCAAGAAATTATTTGTTTATGGTGGCGCTGAACATCCACACGCTGCACAACAACCAGAAAACTACGAGTTACGTGGTTAATTAAAAGGAGGAAATTACATTGGCACAAGTTGAATATAAAGGCACAGGCCGTCGTAAAAACTCAGTAGCACGTGTACGTTTAGTACCTGGCGAAGGTAACATTACTGTTAATAACAATGATGTACGTAGCTACTTACCATTCGAATCATTAATCTTAGACTTAAACCAACCATTCGATGTTACAGAAACTAAAGGTAACTATGATGTATTAGTTAACGTTCACGGTGGTGGCTTTACTGGACAAGCACAAGCTATCCGTCACGGAATTGCACGTGCATTATTAGAAGCTGATCCTGAGTATAGAAGTTCTTTAAAACGCGCTGGATTACTTACTCGTGACCCACGTATGAAAGAACGTAAAAAACCAGGTCTTAAAAAAGCTCGTCGTTCACCACAATTCTCAAAACGTTAATTTGTCCAAACTATTGCGAAAGTATTCGCATACAGTCTGGGTACGTAAACTGCCTCAGCAATTTGCGTTTAATTAAAGACATTTTGTTCATACATTGTGTGTACTAGTATCATATCTAATATTTTTTGAACTTCCCATCATTGTATGGGAAGTTTTTTTATTCTATACAATTAATGTGTATTAATCATATAACTATTTATTAGCGATTAAATTGAATAAGTCACAATATGACGGGTATAACAAATGAAAAATGTATTAGAGGTAATGCGTATGTCATTCAATAAGCAACGTATGATATTAGAAAAATGTTTAATAGTAATGATGCTAATTATTTTATCTAGCAGTATGGTTCTGTTAAGAGATCAAGTACTCAATAAACCAATTATTAAAAACATAAATGACAGTGAATCAATCCCCACTTTTTATTTACATGGTTTTGGAGGAGCAAAGTATTCAGAGAATTATATGGTGAATTCCGCTGTTCAAAAAGGCGATACAAACGAAATCATTGAAGCAAAAGTTAAGCCAAATGGAAAGGTGACATTTGAAGGGACAATAGATCCTAACGCCAAACGCCCTATGATTAAAATCATACTAGAAGATAATAGGAATAAGAACGTGTATGAAAATGCGCGATGGATTAAAAATGTCATTTATACCTTTAATGCGATGTACCATTTTGAAAAGTTTAATTTCGTAGCACATTCAATGGGAAATCAGTCTTTTAGTTACTATATGTTAAATTATGGTGATAACCAACAATTACCTAAATTAAATAAACAAGTAAGCCTAGCTGGGAACTTTAACGGTGAAGTTGATATCAATGGGTTAGATTTGGATATAGAAATAGATAAGAGGGGAAAGCCTAATAAAATGTTAGAAAAATATAGAAATTTATTAACAATGAAAGATCATTATCCTAGAAATTCAAAAGTTTTAAATATTTATGGAGATCTGAAAGATGGGACAAATTCTGATGGTAAAGTGACTAATGTATCCTCTAAATCACTCAAATATTTATTACCAAACCAACATGACGGTTATACAGAATATAAAGTTAATGGCCCTAAAGCCAAGCACAGTGAATTACCTCATAACGTACAAGTGATAGATAGAGTAAATGAATTTTTATGGAACGATAAATAAGATAAATTTCAATTTAGCTGAGGTATTCATTAATATCCGCGCTACTCATATTCATAACAAAGATTAAATAGAACAAAAATAGTAAAGTCCCACTCCTAAAAGTATTGAATGAGTGGGATTGATACATAAGTTTACCTTAGGCGAGCCCATTTTAAGAAAACAACAGTGGTTTATATAAGTGCTTCAGTGCTTGTATTCATTTCTGTGCTACACTTTTTCATCGTATTTATTAGATGTTAAGAAACAAAACATTATGTTGATTCAAATTTATCTTTTTCAGATGCTAATAAGTACAATAAGTTTTTTCGATTTTGTTCAGCGAATACATGTGGTTGAATCATTATTTCATCCGCATTATAATACGTAGCGATTTCTTGTAGTTTTAAAAATACTTCACCTGGTAAACCACTTATAACACGCTTTTCGTTTTGTTTTATTTTTTCTAATTCTCTATTCGAAGACTGTCTTTGTTTTGCATAAGCAATTGAAGGGTAAGTTTTTGGTTGATTTAAATAACTAATACGGAGTAACCAAAGATGAAAAGCTCGCTCCAAATCTTTTACTTTTTGCATATTATCAGCAGTGATAACAAAGGTTGAAATAATGACGTAGGGTGATTGGTTTGGATATAATGTTTTAAATAACTGGCGATAGTAGCTTATAGAAGTATTGATTTTATCTTTATTCTGTCCCATTAATGTTGTAACAAAGGGTAAGCCTTGTTGTGCAGCAAGCTTAGCGCTTTGTTGACTGGTGCCTAACAAATACATGGTAGGCTGTGTTTGAATGAATGGCGTTGCATATAATCCGGTAAATCGTTGATGTTCACTGTTATCATTAAAGTAATCTATTAAATCTTTAATTTGTGTATTAAAATCAACATGAGCCGTTTTATTTTCATTTAACGCGTGATTTACATTTTTAAAACTATATGAACGCCCAATACCTAAATCAACTCTGTCAGAATGACGTGCTTCCATTATTTTAAAAATTTCTGCTATCTTGTAGGCACTATAGTGAGGCAACATAACCCCACCGCTGCCAATATGCATTGTTTTAGTATTTTCTAAGAGGGTCATCATAAGCATTTCAGGAGCACTAGAAGCTACTGAAAATACTTTATGATGTTCTGCAATCCAGAATCGATAAAATTCTAAAGATTCGGCTAATTGCGCCAATTCAATTGAATGATTAATAGCTTGAGTTGCATTACGCCCCTCAAAAATTGGAACGTAATCTAAAATACTTAATCTCATATCCAACTCTCCTTAACAGGTAATTACGCATTGTTATATTTAGATAGCATAACATGATATTAAAAATACAGATAAGCGATTTGATTGATTGTATAACTACATATCTATAGAATGAGGGCAAAGATGAAATGGAGGCAAAATAATGAAAACAGAACGCATTGTATTAGCAAAACGACCTGAGGGCATACCTTCAGATGAGGTTTTTAGATATGAAACTGTTGAACTAGATGAGCCAAACAATGATGAAATTCAAGTAGAAGCTATTTATATATCAGTAGACCCATATATGCGTGGGAGAATGGATGATAGCGAATCATATGTACAACCATTTCAATTGGACGAACCATTATCAGGACATATTGTCGGAAAAGTCGTTCAATCAAAAGCTGATTCATTTGAGAAAGGTGATATGGTAATGGGACAGTTACCATGGCAAAAAGTATCAAACGTATCAGCACAAAATATAAATAAAATTACTCAAACAGATATACCTTCCTATTTATATCTCAGTGTTTTAGGAATGACAGGACAAACTGCTTATCATGGCTTGTTAAAAATTGGGGACCCTAAAGAAGGCGAAACTGTTGTCGTCTCTGCAGCATCAGGAGCTGTAGGATCAGTCGTGGGTCAAATTGCTAAAATAAAAGGCGCGCGCGTGGTTGGCATTGCAGGTGGCACAACAAAAACGAAATATTTAACCGAGCAATTAGGTTTTGATGCAAGCGTAGATTATAAAGCTGATGACTTTTCTGAACAATTAGCTCAAGCTGTGCCTGATGGCGTAGATGTTTACTTTGAAAATGTTGGTGGCGATGTAGCAGATGAAGTAATGAAACATTTAAATCAATTTGCTAGAATCCCAGTTTGTGGCGCTATTTCTGGATACAATAACGAAGAAATTGAGTTTGGACCACGTATACAACCAATTTTAATAAAATCACAAGCACTTATGAAAGGGTTTATTGTTGCTAATTACGCCGATGATTTTACAAACGCAAGTAAAAATCTTGCACAATGGGTAAGCGAAGATAAGATAAAAACGAAGACTTCTATTGTAGAAGGTTTTGACAATTTGCCTAATGCTTTTAGAAATTTATTTACTGGTGATAATTTTGGTAAACAAGTTGTTCAAGTATCAAATAATTTATAATTGAAGGAGATGCTCGTATGAAAGCAGTAGGTGCAGACAAACCATTTAAATTAAATGAAGGTAACCAATTTTATGAAATGGAACAAGAGATGCCACAGCCTAAACAACGTGAGCTATTAGTCCGTTTAAAGGCTATCAGTGTCAATCCTGTAGATACTAAAATTAGACAATCTCCTCTTAATGAAGCACCTAGGATTTTAGGCTACGATGCTGTAGGTGTTGTAGAAGCAGTAGGAGATGCAGTGAAATATTTTAAAGCGGGCGATGAAGTTTATTATTCGGGTTCACCTGCTTACCAAGGTTCAAATCAAACACACCAACTTGTAGATGAACAACTGGTAGCGTTCAAACCTAATAATATTTCTGACACAGAAGCGGCAAGTTTACCTCTAACTGGTTTAACAGCTTCTGAAACATTGTTTGATGTTTTTAAAATCTCGCATAACCCTGAAGATAATAAAGGCAAATCTTTATTAATTATCAATGGTGCGGGTGGCGTTGGTAGTATTGCTACACAAATTGCAAAACATTATGGATTACATGTTATTACAACCGCCTCGCGTGATGAAACATATAATTGGTCAAAATCATTAGGTGCGGACATTGTGTTGAATCATAAAAATAATCTAGCAGATGAGTTCAAAAAATATGAAATTAGTGAAGTAGATTATATCTTTTGCACATTTGATACAGACCTGTATTATGAAAAAATGATTGAATTAATTAAACCTCGCGGTATCATAGCAACAATCGTAGCATTTAATAATAAACAAGATTTAAACTTATTAAAACCAAAGAGTATTACGTTTACACATGAGTATATGTATTCACGTCCATTAAATGAAACAGAAGATATGGGCATACATGGGGAATACTTAAAAGATATTGCTGATAAAATAGAAGCGGGCATTTATAAACCGACAGTTAATAAAGTAATCAATGGTTTAACAGCAGATAATATTTACCAAGCGCATAAAAAAATAGAAGATCAGAGTATGATTGGTAAACTTGTTATTTCAATCTGAATAAAAAGTTCAATTTTACTCTCTGATTATATTTGTGACCGAAACATTAGTAGTGTTTCGGCCTTTTTTATTTAAGTTATCCTAGGTTTGGATATGAAATTGGTGTAGAAAATATAATATAAATGCGTCCTAGTCTATATAATAATGAATTAATTATATGCGCTTAAATTTAATAGAATAAGCACTAATAATTGTAAAAACACAATTATAGGATAAAATAAAAAATAACCTAGCATATTATACTTTAAACATTACGTTAAATGTATATAAATATGTAATTTACGAATAATAAAACATTGTGAGGGTATAAGTGTCACATAAAGCAAAGGGAGAGTGTCATTTTAATATGCGTTTTAAAAAATTAACAGTTGTTTTTTGGGTAGCATTAACTATTTGCACGCTATTTGTTATATATGGTGCAGTTGCACCTAAACAATTAGAAACAATCACCCAAAATATCACTAATTTTATCGCAGTTCATTTCGGATGGTACTATTTATTATTAGTACTTGCCATATTAGTAGTTTCAATCTATTTACTGTTTTCTAGATATTCAACAATAACTTTAGGTGAAGAGGGTGAAGACCCAGAATTTTCATTAAAGTCATGGTTTGCTATGTTATTTAGTGCAGGTATGGGGATAGGCTTGGTGTTTTGGACAACAGCGGAACCGATAAGCCATGCCTTCACATTAACGCCAATACATAAAGCTGGTTCTCAAACCGCAATTAATGAAGCGATGCAATTCTCATTTTTCCATTGGGGTGTACATGCTTGGGCTGTTTATGGCATCGTCGGCCTTATATTTGCGTACTTTAACTTTCATAAAGGATATCCGGGATTGGTTAGTGCCACACTAAGACCAATACTAGGAGATAAAATGATGAAGGGACCCATTGGCGGGGCAATTGATGTACTCGCTATTATTGCTACGGTGACAGGAGTTGCTGCCACACTTGGTTTTGGTGCGCTACAAATTAACGAAGGCCTAAACTTTCTGTTTGATTTGCCTTCTAATTTTATGACACAAGCTACAATTATCGTTATCGCCACTATATTATTTACATGGTCAGCTTGGTCAGGTATTGATAAAGGGATTAAGAGTTTAAGTAATATCAATATGTTCTTAGCTTTCATCGTGTTAATCATTTTATTCTGTGTTGGGCCAACGTTAAATATATTAAATACATTTACCAATTCACTTGGTGATTATATTGCGAATTTCTTTAATATGAGTTTACGTATCCCACAATCAGGAGGAGAAAAGTTTCAATGGTTACAACAATGGACGATCTTCTATTGGGCATGGTGGGTTTCTTGGGCGCCGTTTGTAGGTATATTTATCGCTCGAGTCTCTCGTGGTAGAACAATTAAAGAATTTATCTTAGGCGTGTTATTCGTACCCGCGCTTGTTTGTTTCTTATTCTTTGCAGTATTCGGCGCTTCTGCTATTTATTTACAACAAAGCGGCATTGCAAATATTGCTAAAGAAGCAACCGAAACAGCAACGTTTGCAACACTTGAACATTTCCCATTAGGATTTTTACTTAGCATCATTACACTTGTTGTTATTATAATCTTTTTTGTCACTTCGGCAGACTCAGCCACTTATGTGTTAGGTATGCTGAGTTCTAAAGGAAGCATTAACCCTTCAGGCATTGTTAAAGTGAGCTGGGGTGTTATTTTAGCATTATTTGCTATGATTATGATTTATACTGGTGGTACGCAATCCATTCAAAATTTATTAATTATTGCAGCCTTGCCATTTTCTATTGTTATCATATTTATGATTTGGTCTTTATTTAAATCATTATCTATAGAGAAGCCAAGACCTAGTAACAAATTGTTTATTTCAGATGATAAGTATTTACAATATCGCAAGGCGCATCAAGACGATCAAACCAATACACAGACAGAGAATAGCAACTAACGAAAAATTATTTTACCAAATAGATTATAAATTCAATATAAAATGTTTCTATGTTTTTTAATAGGGGTATTAAGTATGTATGACATGTACATATAATTTAACTATAGGAGGTGTCATACGAGGTGAAACGAATTAAAAATTTTATACTTGGCCTATTAATCGTAGTCATCGTTGGGTTCTTGCTATTTATGTATATTAAAGATTCTAGAATTAGCGAGTATCAAAACTATTTCAATCAATTTAATTGGTTTGAACCAACACTTATTGGCTTAGCAGCATTGCTCATTATCATAGGTCTCATACTTGTATTTAGCTTGTTTAAACCTACGTATAGAAAACCTGGACTTTATAAAGATTACGAAGATGGACATATTTACGTATCCAGAAAAGCAGTAGAAAAATCTGCTTACGATACGCTTGTAAATTATGATCAAATTCGACAACCTAATGTTATAGCTAAACTATATAACAAGAAAAAGAAATCGCATATTGCTTTAAAAGCAGATTTCTTTGTTCCTGGTGATGTTCAGGTTGGTTCATTAACAGAAGAAATTAGAAATGATATTAAGCAAAACGTTGAGCATTTCACAGAATTACCAGTTTCAAAATTAGAGGTTAATGTTAGAGATCAAAAAACCTCAGGCAAACGTGTGTTGTAAGGGAGGGTTATCATGGCTAACAATAATAACCAACAAAGACAAGATTCTACACAAGAAGTTGTTGATTTTTTTAAAACATTTAAATGGAGAATAATCGGATTTTTAGCATTCTTGATTATCGCAATATTATTTTTAACATTAGGTTTCTGGAGCACAATATTAATTATTATTTTATGTTTGATTGGAATTGGTATCGGGTATACTAAAGACCGTAAACAAGATTTTCTGAATTTCTTAAATCGATGGAGTTAATTCTTATTGATTCAATATTTAGCAATTAAAAATCTTATAAAACAAAGGAGAATTAATTATGGCAGTAGATAATAACAAAGCTAAACAAGCATATGATAACCAAACAGGAGTAAATGAAAAAGAACAAGAGCAACAACAAAAACAACAGGAGCAACAGCAAGAACCACAATTCAATAATAAATTAACTTTCTCTGACGAAGTAATTGAAAAAATTGCTGGTATTGCTGCACGTGAAGTGAATGGCATTTTAGAAATGAAAGGCGGATTCGTTGATAACATTTCTAGTTCATTTGGTAGCACGAGCAACGTGACACAAGGCGTTAGTGTTGAAGTTGGAGAAAAACAAGCAGCAGTAGACTTAAAAGTTATTTTAGAATACGGTGAATCAGCACCAAAAATCTTCCGCAAAGTTACTGACTTAGTTAAAGAACAAGTCAAATATATCACTGGTCTTGAAGTGGTTGAAGTAAATATGCGTGTTGAAGATGTGATGACTAGAAAAGAATGGACACAAAAAAATGAAAAAAGCCAAAATTCAAATAACGAAGACAAAGGATTACAATAATTCTTAATATCAATATAAATTATAAAACTACTGATAAGCAGATGCTTATCAGTAGTTTTATTTTGCTATTTGAAATAAAATGTTCAGGCGCTTTATTAATTGTAATGTAACGGGTTGTCAACCTGTATATAAGTATAGTAATCTGCTTCATCCACTAAACGCATCGTTGTTACACATTTATAATCTATTTTTGGCGCAAATAAGATTGATTTGATTTGATTTATTCTTTGTTGATCATCGATTGTACGCGCAATATCGTCTAGTTTTTTAGTTAATAAGTCACGTACGATTGACCAAATTTGGTTTTCTAATTGTTTATGATTACTTGATTGTGCAATACTAGCAATTAATTCACCAAGATGGTTTTGGATACTTGAGTAAAAGACTTTATTAAATACCGTTTGTGATTGATTGGTTAAAATTAACGATTTTTCATGAAAATCTGCTGTACTGTACCCCATTTTATTTAAATGCGATGTATCAATTCGTAAACCTTCAAAATCACGTATATAAAGCATATCTAATAGGCCGTCGTCTCCAAATGTAGCAATAGCATTCTGTAGATGGGCTTCAAGTGCAATACCATATTTAACGTAAAGCGGTATTACTAAATCTATTAACGCTTGACTATAGTGCTTAATCCAAACTAAAGCAGCTGACTCAAAGCTATGAATTTTCTTCGCCACTTGATATTTAGTGATTAATGATACAATGGGTGGTTCGTCATTATAGATTGTCGATGCTACTAACACAGAAGGAACCATAGGTATTGTATTTTCTTTGATTAAGTTATATATGTTTGTTCTAAATAAGGTCCCTAGTTGTTCACTTCTAATGGTTTGGTCTGCTTTATCTGAAACGTTATAAAAGTGGATTCCTGCTAGTTCGTCAATCGTATCAGCCTGAATATGGTTGAATAATGTATCATTTTGTATAATATCATTGAGTATGCACGTAACTTGCGGACCATTTATGGTTGTTTGCTCAGATAGTGTTCTAATTTCTCCAGTAATGTGAACGTTGGTTGATAATTTAATATGTGGCAAGGTTTCAGGAAATTTTGGCATCAACGTTCTAAAAGATAATCCTGCAAAATACGATTGTTGATATTCAATAGGGATGATTTCTTGTTGTTCTAGTTCTTTTGAATACGCTTTTAAGAGAATATGATCATATTGCCAAGGGTGTACAACCATAACGGCATATTGATTGATATATTCTGCACCAACCTGTTTTATAACTTCAGTTTTTAACCCATTAAATAAATTATAAATTAAATTATTATAATCTCCCGAACATGTCTGAAATTTAGCTATAGATTTATGTATTAATATAAATTGTAAAGGAATAGACTGACCAAATTCTGCTGAATAGTTGATAACTGTTTCAGGTGTCATGCCTTTGCGCAATTTTGCACCGGGATGGAGCGGGTGGCCTTCAATAACAAACTGTTCAGAGGCTAAATAACTATCTTTTGCTTTGGTGATTAAATCATTTAAGGATTGATTATTCTGCTCTAATAAATATTTTTGGTAGCTTAATGCAATCGCCATATTTGCCACGCTATTATTTAAATCTTCATAGAATTGAGCACTAGCTGCATTATCTAATTCTGGGGCTACCGATAAAATACAGTTTAAAACGTCATTTGGATGTAAAACTCTTTCGACATGGTCGTCTTCTTCTAAATAAAACGGTCCAGTGACGGCTAGACGATCAAAAGCGTGCGTACCTGTTATAGGTGCATACAAGGTTTTGTTAATTTTAGGGAAAGCAATAGATAATAATTTATTTTCTTCAGATAGTTGAGGCGCGCCTACATCTTTGTTATCAATAATTTTGCTGTGTTGGTGACTCTGTACTAAATTTTCTCGATATAAAGATGAGATCAATCTTTGCGATATTTTATCTCTACTTTCTAATAACACCTCTTGAAATAAATTTGCCCATGTTTGATTTATAGACGATAAATAATCAAAAGCATATTGTTCATCATTAGTCATTTTATTTATTAAATTATAATTAATACTTTTTGAATTCATAAAGCACCTCTAAAAAAATTATTTTACAAAAGTATAAGATATTTGTATAATCCATAATATCGATAATGATAATTATTATCAATTAAAAAGTCGGGTGAAATGTATGGCAAGATATTTTTTTCCAAGTTCTTTCTTTTTGTTTCTAGGAAATTGGATTGGACATATCACTTTAAATTGGTATGTATATACGTTATATCATAACGCAATTTACCTTGGACTCATTAATTTTTTCCGACTTGTACCTATTTTGCTCATTAGTGTATGGGCGGGCGCGTTAGCAGATAGATGCAATAGAGGAAAATTATTGAAAATAACCATCTCTACTTCTTTATTACTTACCACTTTACTGTGTTTTTTAATCTTTTTAAATGGGGAGTTACCAATAATAGTATTTTTATTATATTCACTTGGAAAAGGTGTGATGGGCGCTATAGAAACACCAGTGCGCCAATCTGTTCTGCCAGATTTAACAGAGCGTTTAACTACGACTCAAGCAGTCTCATATCATTCATTTATAATCAATATATGTCGATCTATTGGTCCAGCCATAGCGGGATTTGTAATAGCAGGTTATAATGCACAAATAAGTTTTAATATCCAAGCTATAGCCTACTTTATTTCGTTGATGATGTGTTTGCCTTTGAAATTTAAGCCATCGCATTTGGTTAAAGAGAAAGAAACAATGAATACTAAATTTGTCTTCAACTATTTTAGTAACAACAAAATCGGGGCTAGAATATTTTTAACTTCTTTATTTATCATGGCTACAGGTTTTACATATACATCATTGTTACCAGTTTTAACAGATAAAACATTTCCTGAACAAGTAACCATGTTTGGGTCTGCAATGACCTGTGCTGCAATTGGTGGTATTATTGCAACAATGATTTTGCCTAAAGTACTAGAAAGTATATCAATGGTAAAAATGTATTATTTTAGTTCAATATTATTTGGTATTTCACTATTAGTAAGTATTAGCCCAAATATGATTATATTTTTTATTTCAGTATTCTTAATCGGGCTTTTTAGCCAATGGGCACGTACGACTAACAGAATATATTTTCAGCATCGTGTTAAATCAGAGCATAGAGGGAAGATACTTAGTGTTGTAATGATGGATAGAGGGATGATTCCATTAGGAGCGATGATAATGAGTTTCTTAACAGAATATATCGGTATCATCGAGACTTTTATCATCATGGGGCTAAGTACTGTCATTATCACATTGGTATTTGGCATGATGAATAGACAAAGAAAAAATGGAGGCAATGTTGTATGATGCATCATATTTGGAAATTGGCAGATGAGAATATTCAACACCGCATAATGAACGCGGTTCTTAAAGAAAACATTTTTCCAGAAAAAATGTTTTTTAAGGAATTTGATAATTACGTAGAATTACAATATAAAGGGCAAGCGTTAAATGTATCTTATTTAAGAAAAAGTGCGATGATGCGTTATGTCTTCAACGGTGAAATTCACTATATAAAAGGTGACAATATTGTTTCCATTAAAACATTAGAACAATTGCTTGAGGTATTAAATAATCAATTTAATACCCCAATTAGCCAACGGCTAACTGAAGAATTACAGTCCAGTCGTGCAGGACTTGCATTGAGCTATGAACATTTTAACCATAGAGAGTCAATGATTCAGGCTAGTTTAAAGTTTTCAAGATTGCCAGTAACCATTAATTTCTTTACATGGTTACAGCATATGAAAGAAGATAATGGTATTAATGATTTAAGTTATTCTGAAAGTCTCGTCATAGAAGGACATCCAACGCATCCACTAACCAAAACGAAATTACCATTAACGAATGAAGAAATTAAATTATATGCACCTGAATTTGAAAAGACGATTGCATTAAAAGTGATGCTTATTCATAAGCAAGATAGTGTAGCGACTTCGATGGAAGAAGATGATCAATATATATTAAACCACGTGATACCTGAATATAGATATAAATTGAAAGCATTTTTAGAACCGCATCATTTAGAATTAAACGATTATCGCGCTATACTCGTGCATCCATGGCAATATGAAAACGTGATTCCACAACAATTTGTATACTGGTTAGAGGAACATCGTCTTTTAACTACACCATTTGAAGTTGAAGCGAAAGCAACATTATCGTTCAGAACAATGGCGTTAATGAATAAGCCATTCCATATTAAGTTACCAGTCGATATTCAAGCCACAAGTGCAATAAGAACTGTTTCCCCTGTTACAACGGTGGATGGGCCAAAGTTAAGTTATGAGTTACAAGAAATGTTAAATGTTTACCCACAGTTAAAAGTAGCAATGGAACCTTATGGTATACATGCCCAAACTAATGAAGATATAGCACGTCAATTAGCTTGTATCGTGCGTTATGAACCACAAACCACAACAAATGGACTTACTTTAGTAACTGGCAGTTTAGTAAATAAAAATCCTGTAGATAACCAGGTCATCGTTGATAGTTATTTAGAATGGCTAGGGGTAGGTGTAACAAACAAAGCAATTAAACAATTTATAAGTCACTATGCTGAAACACTTATCCAACCATTAATTGGCTATATACAAGATTATGGAATTGCTTTAGAAGCACATATGCAAAATACTATTGTTAGTTTAGGACCAGATTTTCAAATGAAATTTATGGTGAGAGATCTAGGGGGTTCTAGAATTGATTTAAAGACTCTAACAAGACAATTACCCAATGTTAAGATTACAAATAAAAGTTTAGCTGCTGAGAATATTGAAGCGGTTATTGCTAAGTTTCAACACGCTGTGATTCAAAATCAAATTTCAGAATTAATACATCATTTTTCACAATATAATAACGTCAATGCAGATGAATTATTTGCGATTGTAAGTGAAGTAATAGAACAGTCAATCGATACTAAAAAGGCGCATGCGCAAGTGTTAAGACAAACATTGTTTGGACCCAAAATTAATGTGAAGGCATTGCTACGTATGCGTATGGAAGGCAAAGTAAAAAAATATTTAACAGTTGATTTAGATAATCCTATAAGTAATGAGGTGTAATGATGGCGCAATTAAAAGTAAACCTTTCTAAAATTAAATATAATGCTTACATTTTAAATACGCTTTTAAAACAGCATCACATTCATTTTACACCTGTTCTCAAATGTGTAGCTGGAGATAGAAAAATAGTAGAAACATTAAAAAGCGTTGGACTTACACATTTTGCTGATGCAAGAATAAATAATATTTTAAAAAGTAAAGATGATGATATCACTTATATGATGATTAGAACTGCTAACCACCAAGAATTAGAAGATATTGTGCAATGCGTTGATACGAGTATTCAAACAGAATTGGATACCATCCGACAAATTAATGAAATAGCAAGCAAGCAAAAAGTAAAACACAAGATATTATTAATGGTTGATTGGAAAGATTCTAGAGAAGGGGTGCTCACTTATGATGTGCTCGCTTATATTAGAGAAATCATTAATATGCATCACATACATCTTGAAGGGTTAGCTTTTAACTTTATGTGTTTTAATGAAATAGCACCAACGGAAGAAGATGTTGAGATGATTAACCAGTTTGTAAATTCGGTAGAAAAAGCCTCTCATTTGAAATTCAAAACAATATCAGGTGGCAATTCTAGTATGCTATTACAAATGCTCTATAATGATTTAGGTAAAATGAATGATTTAAGAATTGGTGAAACTTTATTTAGGGGTGTGGAAACGACGACAAACCAGCATTTAGATACCCTATATCAAAACGCTATTATTTTAGATACAGAAATTGTTGAAATCAAACCACGTATTAATATTAATAATGGTCAACAATACCTTCAAGCAATTCTGGATATTGGAAATTTAGATACCAATGTAGACGACATTAAACCTTTATATCATAATGTCGATGTACTTGGAGCTACGAGTGATCATTTAATGATAGACCTACTGAATAATGATCATTATCAGATTGGCGATAAAATACAATTTAGTTTAGGATATAAAGCTTTAGCACAAAGTATGTTTATGTCGCATTTAAATAGATTTTATTTAAATGATCTAGCGATTGAAGCAATGTGCTGTGAAAAAAATGTAAAAAAAATGAATAAGATTTAGTTTTTATCAAATGTTATTAAAAAACTTATTGACATTGATAATCGTTATCAATAAAATTAGAGGTGTAATGATACATATCTAAGGAGTGAAAACGATGAAGCACAAAGCTAAATGGATGGGTCTATTATTTTTAACATTAACAGCTCTCTTATTAGTAGCATGTGGTAAAGTGGGGGGTAATGACTCAGATGAATCCAACAAAGAAAGTAAAAGCAAAGACAGCGTTGCTATTAAACATGAGGGAGGCACAACCCATATTGATAAAAAACCCCAACGTGTAGTGTCACTTGAATTTTCATTTGTTGATGCATTGGCAGCATTGGATATTAAACCAGTGGGTGTAGCAGACGATGGTAAAAAAGATAGAATATTAAAACCCATCCGCGATAAAATCGGTGACTATAAATCAGTAGGCGCACGTAAGCAACCAAACTTAGAAGAAATTAGTAATCAAAAACCAGATCTTATTATTGCCGATAGTAATCGTCACAAAGGTATACAACAGGATTTAGAAAAAATAGCACCAACCATCATGTTACCGAGTTTCGATAGTGACTATAAAGATAATATAGAAGCTTTTAAAACAATCTCTAAAGCTGTAGGTAAAGAAGATAAAGGTAAAGATAGATTAAAAGAACATAATGAATTAATGGATAAGTATAAGAAAGAGATTACTATGGACAAATCTCAACCCGTATTAGCTACAGTTATTGCAAAATCAGGTTTATTAGCACATCCAGAGAATACTTATGTAGGTGACTTATTAAAAGAACTTGGTTTTAATAATGCGCTTAATAAAACTGAAACAGATAATCTATCTAAATATTTAAAAGGCCCTTATGTACAATTGAATTCAGAAGTGCTTTCAGATATTAATCCTGGGCGTATGTTTATCATGGTTGATAAGGGCAAAAATGACCCTAACTTGAAAAAACAAGAAGAAGAGCCGGTTTGGCAAAGCCTAGATGCTGTTAAAAATGATAATGTCTCTGTTGTAGATAGAAACACTTGGGCACGTGCGCGTGGTATTATTTCTTCTGAAGAGATTGCTAAACAATTAGTAGATATCTCAAAAAATGAACAAAATGATAAACAACAAAAGTAAGGTGAATGGTAAATGACTAAGTTAGATAGCATTAACCAAACCAGAACTGAAGATAAGAAAAATAAAAAACGCACTGCACTCACGTTTATTGTGAGTGTGTGTGCGCTTTTTGTCATTATCTATTTTAACTTAAGTATTGGCTCGTCTCGTATCGCTTTAGATGATTTTAAAGATTATTTTTTAACACATTCTGATTCAAAACAGACATTTTTAATACATAATGTACGAATGCCTAGAATGCTAGCTGGATTGTTAATCGGAGGAGCGCTCGGACTAGCTGGTTTACTAATGCAAGCAATGACTAGAAACCCATTAGCATCACCCCAAATTTTTGGTGTTAATTCAGGGGCTTCTTTTGTTATTGTTTTCATCACAATGATTATGCCAGCATTGTCTACGTACGCTACAATATTAGCGTTTATTGGCGCTTTCATTGGAGGGCTAACTGTGTATGCTTTATCTGGGTCTACGAGAGGTATGACGCCAGTCAAATTAGCACTTGCCGGCATGGCAATTCACCTATTCTTTTCAAGCTTGACGCAAGGGATTATCTTATTAAATGAAGATGCTACCTCGACCGTTATGTTTTGGTTAGTAGGTTCATTATCATCTGTTACTTGGACACAAGTATTAGGTATTACGCCTTGGTTGATCATTGCGTTTATCTGCACAGTATTGATATCCAAACAGCTGACAATTATGGAATTAGGTGAAGATTTGGCTACTTCATTAGGGCAAAACGTCAAATTGATGCGGGTGATGATTGGTATCTTAGTGATTGTATTGGCAGGTACTTCCGTTTCCATAGCGGGGCCAATTGGATTTGTAGGACTAATTGTGCCTCATATAGTTAAATATTATATTAAAACAGATTATAGATTTATGGTTCCATTAACAATGATAATTGGTGCAAACTTATTATTATTATCCGATGTTTTAAGCAGATTAATCGCCTTTCCTTTTGAGTCACCCGTTGGCATCGTAACATCGTTTATCGGTGCGTTTTATTTCTTAGCAATCACGATTAAAGGAGTGAAAAGACTATGAAGGGAGGAGTAACATTTCGCTATATACTTGTTTTAATATTGCTAATACTTTCGGCAATTGCATCACTTTCAATTGGTGCGGTATTAATTAACCCAATTGAAGCGGTGAATAGCCTTTTTATGCAAGATAATTTTATAATTAATGAATATAGAGCACCTAGAATGTTTCTAGCGTTTATTGTAGGGAGTAGTCTTGCAATTTCTGGCGCATTAATACAAGGTGTGGTAAGGAATGCGCTCGCATCACCAGATGTAATTGGAATTACAAAAGGCGCCAGTTTATTTGCTGTCGTGATTATCATGCTATTTCCTTCAGCTCCTTTATTTATATTGCCTTTTGGATCATTTATAGGTGCATTGATGATTAGCTTGATTTTAACTTTATTGATTTCCAAATTTAATGTAAAAGGGTCTAAATTAGCATTAATTGGTTTAGCTATCGGTGCAATATGTACTGCAATTGTCCAATATTTACTAATTCGAAATCCGCTTGATGCAAATACAGCATTGGTATGGCTTACTGGTAGTTTATATGGTCATAATATGTCGCACGTTTGGGTGATATTGCCGTGGTTTATAATTGCACTACCAATTATATTTTACTATTGCCATCAACTAGATATCCTAACATTAGGGGATGATGTGGCAATAGCATTAGGCGCAAAAGTAAAGAAAGTAAAAGCTATCCTTTTGTTTTTAGCAGTTATATTGGCTGGCGCATCGATATCAGTTGTTGGTGGGTTGAGTTTTTTAGGACTCATTGCACCTCATATAGCGCGGCAGTTAGTAGGGCATAAACACAAACATATTACGGTTATGTCTGGCTTACTAGGTGCCTTAATATTAATGATAAGTGATAGTCTTGCTCGAGGTATTCATCCGCCAATTGATATCCCAGTTGGCGTCATCGTAGCGATAGTAGGCGTACCTTATTTCCTATTTTTATTAAGAAGATTATAAAAGAAGCATATAAAAGATTGATTTAGTAAGCGCTTTCATATAAAGTGGAATTGACTCTATTGAAATTAGGGTCAATTCTTTTTTTCTATAAAAAAGTAGAGACACCAAAAAGACATAAAAATATGATTTACATATTTATACATAATAGGTTATAATTATTGCTGTTGCTTTTTAAAGTGTTTATAAAAATATATGCACCTAAGGGGTGAACGAAATGAATGAATATAATAAAGCACAAATTATCAGAGGAAGATTAAAATTCATTTTGATGTCTGTTTTAGGTATTATACTTTTTTTAATTCCTATAACGGTTACTGAAGATGGAGAAAAGCAAACGACTTTACCTGTGGCGTTTTTAGCAGGATTATTAAAAGACTTATTGGGTAATGCGATGCCATTAGTTATTGTATTGATTATTACAATATCCGGTATACTATCCTTAATATGCTCAACAGCCTTAAAAAATAAATTAAATCCAGAAGGATTAATGAACAATGCATTTAATGTAAAGATTGTATGGCTTCTTTTAAGAATATTAGCTGTAATCTTTGTGTGGATGACATATTTAAAAATAGGGCCAAAAGCAATTTACTCTGCTGATACAGGAGGCCTTGTGTTTGAAAGTTTATTACCAACACTCGTGACTGTATTTTTCTTTGCAGCACTATTTTTACCATTGTTAATGGAATATGGTTTACTAGAATTATTGGGGCCTATTTTCAGACCAATAATGAGACCATTATTTACGTTGCCTGGCCGCTCTACAGTAGACAATTTAGCATCATTTATTGGTGACGGCACAGTAGGCGTATTAATCACAAGTAGACAATACGAAGAAGGATTTTATTCTAGACGGGAAGCAACTGTTATAGCGACGACATTTAGTGTTGTATCATTAACATTTGCAATTGTAGTAGCTGAGACTGTACACATGCAAAACCATTTCTTTTATTTTTACTTGTCAGTAATTATTTCATGTATTGTTTGTGCATTGATTTTACCAAGAATTTGGCCGCTTAGATCGATTAAAGACGAATATTCAAAAGAAGTATCCGAAGAAATGAGAACAGAAAAATTACCTGATAACAAAACTGCATTAAGCCACGGATTTGATATGGCTACAGAAACTGGTATTAAAGCACCAGGATTTAAAGCATTTTTTAAATCAGGTTTTAAAACAGTGATGGATATGTGGTTTGTCATTTTACCAGTTGTCATGAGTGTAGGTACGTTAGCGACAATTATTGCAACGTATACACCAATTTTTGCTATTATTGGCAAACCTTTTGTACCATATTTAGAATTATTGCAAGTTCCTGAAGCTACACAAGCTTCTGAAACAGTTTTAATTGGCTTTGCTGATATGTTCTTACCTTCCATTTTAATTGAAGGTGTGGGAAATGATATTACGTTATTTGTCATCGGTGCTTTAAGTATTACGCAGCTGATTTATTTATCAGAAGTAGGCGGCGTCATTTTAGGTTCAAAAATACCAGTAAGTATTTTTAAACTTTTTGTTATATTCTTGATTAGAACAATTATTGCTTTACCAATTATTACTTTAATGGCACATCTGTACTTTAATTAATAATAAAAAACACACATTTTTACTATTTGGAGTTATTGTGGCAACGGTCAACATTTAAACAGAGTTTGTTTAAATAACTCCCTATATTAGTAAATGTGTGTTTGTTTATATTGAGATTTTAATTAATTAAGTTCGGATAATACGTTTGCCTTAACAATTTTATTACCTAAAATGGGTGATGTTTCATTATCAGATTTATTTTGATTATTATGTGCCTCTTTGAAAGCATCACTTTTTAGCCATCCTTTAAAAGCTTCTTCAGATTGCCACCAAGTATTAACGTACATTTGATCGTAATCTTCCTCATCATCTATTAACCATACTTCAATGCGATGGAAGCCCTCTAAATCTTGGATTTTACCACCCTGTGTAAACCTAGGAGCCAACTTTTCAGCGAATCCTTTTTTGACATCTATTCTATTTGTTACAACATACATGGTATTCACACACCTTTCAAATTATAAATTTAGTATATACCATTGATAGATGTTATTAAAATATATTGAATAGACTTATACAAACAAGAAAAAACCTGAGACTTAAAGTGAGGTCTCAGGTTTTTTCTTGTTGGCAACTTACTGACTGAATTTCAAAATATGGCAATAGCAAAGCATTTTGAAATATAGTCAAGTATGTCTAATCAGATAAGAAAATTTAATGATTTTCAATAGACTGATATTTAACGTCTATTTAATTAGTTGTTTGTATGCGCAACGATAGGTTTAAAATAATAATTATTTTGTGATTTCGTCATATACTTTTTGGTCATTTTGTGTATAAATAATGTATTCATGGTCATCAGTATCGATGATAACACGATTCGTTTTTCCAAATGTAGACCCAATGCGTGAAACTTTATCTCTATCTAGCTTAGGTACCGCATGGATATTTTGATCTTGTGAAACATTCTTAATTTCATTAGTTGGAATCTTGATGTCAGCAACTCTCCATTGAATTCTTACTTCATTATTATCTTTTTTTACTGTCATTGCCATATTACGAACACATCCTTTAAATAATTTGTAAGTTTAGCATACAATAAAATGCAATCGTTTTCAAGAGATTATGTGATACTTTTTTGTATTATGTCATACTATTTAATTTTTGCGAAAGTATGTTCGCGTTCGTAGTGATATTGTGGTAAAATTTATCCGAGAAAAGGAGAAATGAAAATGACTGGTAAAACCCACGCTTCATGCGGTTTATTAGTAGGTGCAATGACAATAGAATACTTTCAAACTGATTTATTTACATCTATTACAATTATAACACTTGCAGTTATTTCAAGTTTATTACCTGATATTTGTCACACACAAAGTAAAATAGGTAGGAGGTTTAAAATATTGAGTTTATTGGTACGAACGCTGTTCGGCCACAGGACGTTTACACATTCGTTATTATTTATTTCTTTAATTATTATCCTATTATATTTTATTCAAACACCAGATTATTATTTAGTTTCAATTATCTTTGGTTTGCTTTCCCATGTTATACTAGATATGTTAACGCCTAGAGGTGTAAAATTATTATACCCTATACCATTGACAATTAAATTCCCCTTAGTTTTTAGAACCGGAGGATTAGTAGATTTGTCGTTGGCAGGTGCGCTTACTACAGGCGCTATTTACGTATTATTCCAATCATTTTTTAATAACCTATTTTTGAATTTATAGCAGTTATGGTTGTGATTATAATTATAATAATATAAAGTACACATAGTGAATTTATATATTCTTATTAGATATAAGATATTATTTTTATCTATTATGAATATAAAGGAGAGAGGACATGCTAGATAAGAAAGAATTAGAGAAGTTTAATCAAGAACATCTAATTGAATTTGAAAAATTAATGAGCAACAATGAAAAAGAACAATTAGAAAATCAAATCGATGCACTAGATTTATCTTACATTCAAGATTTGTATAACGATTTATATGTAAATAAACAAATCATTGATGATGTGTCTTCAGTAAACGAAGTTAAATATGATGTAAAAGAAGCTTTTTCTGAAAAGGATATTACTCAATATGAAAAAGTTGGGTTAGAAGCAATCCAAAATGGAAGATTTGCAGTTGTACTTATGGCTGGTGGTCAAGGCACACGCTTAGGTTATAAAGGTCCTAAAGGTGCATTCGAAATCGAAGGTGTAAGTTTATTTGAACTGCAAGCACGCCAATTATTAGATTTGCAAGCTAAAACGGGCGTTTATATTGATTGGTATATTATGACTAGCAAAATAAACGACAAGCAAACACAAATATTTTTTGAGGAAAAGAATTACTTTGGTTACGATAAAGCACATGTACATTTCTTTATCCAAGATAATATTGTGGCGTTATCAGAAGAGGGTAAATTAGTTCTAGATGTAGATAGCAATATTTTAGAAACGCCTAACGGTAACGGTGGCGTATTTAAATCTCTTAAAAAAGCTGGTTACCTTGAAGATATGACTGAAAATGGAGTTGAATACGTCTTTTTAAACAATATTGATAATGTGTTAGTCAAAGTTCTAGATTTGTTCTTTGCAGGTTACGCGTTCCAAAATAGCATGGACGTTACTACAAAATCAATTCAACCTAAAGAAGGTGAGAGCGTAGGTAGATTAGTTACAACGAATCATAAAGACACTGTGCTTGAATACTCTGAACTAGACCCAGAAACTGCTAATCAATTAAACAATGCCAATATAGGTATACATATGTTTAAATTGCAATTCATCAATAATGTAGTAGATAATGCTTTGCCATATCATTTAGCAGTTAAACAACTTAAACAATTAGATGACGATTTTGGTGTTATTGAAAAACCTACGTTAAAATTTGAATTGTTTTATTTCGATATTTTCCAATATGCTCATAGTTTTATGACATTGCAAGTACCGAGAGAAGAGGAATTTTCACCTTTGAAAAACAAAGAAGGAAAAGATAGTGTAGAAACTGCTGCAGCTGATTTAAAACGTTTAAATAGGATCTAAGAAAAAGGTGGTTACACTAATGACTAAAACATTAGAAGCGAATAATAATAAAGTAACTAAAACATTTAAAAATATAATACCTCTAACGTTTGGGGAAGAAATTGGTAACGCAGTATCACATGGTGTTGCTGCTTTTGTTACTTTATGCATATTGCCATATGCAGCCGTACAAAGTTTCTTTACACACGGTGTGTTGGGTTCATTGAGTGTATCAATATATGTAATAAGTATTTTTCTAATGTTTTTATCCTCAACGGTATACCATACAACGCCTAATTATTCTTCCCATAAATTTATACTTAGGATTATTGATCATAGTATGATTTACATCGCTATTGCTGGGACGTACACACCTATATGTTTAGTGTTAGTGGGTGGTTGGATTGGATGGACCGCAATGATTGTGTTATGGGGGATTACACTTTGGGGTATTCTCTATAAATCTATAGCTAAAAAAGTGAATCATAAACTCAGTTTGACGATGTATCTTGTAATGGGTTGGATTGGGGTAATATTCTTACCAACGATTATTTTTGATACAACTTTAACTTTTATGTTATTTATTTTATTGGGTGGTATAGCTTATACTGCAGGTGCTTGGTTTTATGCACAAAAAGAACGCCCATATTTTCATATGATTTGGCATTTATTTATTTTAATAGCTTCTGTTTTTCATTTTATAGCTATTTTATATTTTATGTAAAACGTTTATAAAGTGATTGTTTTTCAGAACTAAAAATGAATAAAGCGTGTTATATACTTGAGTTAGCATAATTGAAGCGTGGTTAAAGACTTAGTTTTTAATTTATTAAAAATATAGTCAACTTTTGAGGGCGAGAAGGAAATCAAATTTTTAATTTGATTCTACTTCTCGCTTTAATTTTAATTATTTTTATAGGGCAATAGGCGTAATTTGAATACAACCTATTGAACTAAACGAAGAAGCGTGGTTTAGTGGACATGTTAAAAATAAATATCATATGTTAGGAGGTTTGTTATGAATATAAAAACGCTAGGCATCGTAATTGCATTGATATTAATTATGTTTATGTCTGCAATTGAAACGTCAATCGTTTCATTGGCATTACCGACAATAAGAGATGATTTAAATGTGACAGCATCTATATCCCTCATTTTTGCTGTTTATTTCATAGCCATTGTGATAGCCAATCCTATTGTAGGGGAGTTATTAGATCGTACTAAGATTATATACATAACATTATTAGGATTGGTCCTTTTTACAATAGGAAGTCTTTTTTCAGGCATGAGTAGTACGTTTGCTATTTTAATCGCATCACGTTTCGTCCAAGGTCTAGGTGCAGGTATTATGATGGCGCTAAGTCAAATTGTGCCTAAGCTTGCATTTAAAATTCCATTACGCTACAAAATCATGGGAATTGTAGGTAGCGTGTGGGGTATATCAAGTATTATTGGCCCCGTTTTAGGCGGTGGCATTTTAGAATTTGCTACGTGGCACTGGTTATTCTTTGTTAATATTCCTATAGCTATTGTGGCAATGATATTAGTAATACTTACATTTCATTTTGAACACGAAACTACAACGGCTTCACATAAATTGGACATTAAAGGGCTTATGTTGTTTTATATATTTATCTTCTTTTTAATGTTTGCCGTGATGAACGAATCTTATTGGTATTTAAATGTACTTTCCTTTGTTATAGCAATTATGATGGGCATTGTTTTAATTAAAAATGAAAAAGGTGTAAGCACGCCGTTTTTCCCTGTAAGAGAATTTAATAAAACAATTATTCTAGTTTTTATAACAGATTTTTTATATGCCATTATGTTAATGGGTTATAATTTATATATGCCGATTTATCTCCAAGAAGAATTAGGTCTTTCTCCATTGCAAAGCGGGTTTGTTATCTTTCCAATTTCATTTGCATGGCTAGTATTGAATTTCACTTTAGATAAAATTGAAGCAAAAATGTCCAGAAAAGGATTATATATTTTTGCTTTCACGCTATTAATGGTATGTGGTATTTTAATAATAGCTGGTACAAAAACGCCTGTTTTTATGGCTTTCAGTTTATTGCTAGCTGGTGTGAGTTTCGGTACAGTTTATACTAAAGACAGTGTGATTACACAAGAAGAAACCTCTCCGCAAAATATGAAACGCATGATGTCACTGTATACATTAACGAAAAGTTTGGGGAACTCAATAGGGTCTACCATTATGGGTACAGTCTATGGCGCGTCTATTACGTTTATCAATTTACCAATACACAACGTCATATTATTGAGTATCGTTATTCTAATTATATTATTTGTATTATGGAACACGCTTTACAAACAACAAGGTAATACACTTAAATCTTAGAATAGAAAAACATCAATCATATAAATTATTAAGCAAGTATTGAAGTTTAGTGAAATTTAATACTTGCTTATTTGCATTTGGTTGTATGTTGTTATAATGGTAGAATAAGAAATAGTTTTATAAAGTTGAGAAACATTACACATAGAGATGGGAAGCAGATTAGATGAAAGGGAGGACAGTAAGCAATGAAATATATAAAGTATTTATTTACAACGCTTATTGTACTTTCGGTTTTTATCATTTCAGGGGCTATATTTTTAGCATTTTTAGGATTTGGGTTATATGGGTTAAGTCGAATCCTTATTTTTTTTCATCTAGCATATTTTGGTTATAATAAAAGTTTTTACGATAACTTAATTTATTATGGTAGTTACATTGTACTAGGATATTTTACTTTGTTTATTATAGAAAATTTAATGGATTATTTTAGAAAAAAATTACCAGATAACGCATATTTTCAAGGCTTCACGTACCATTTAATTACGTTTACAGTTACAACATTACTTTTCTATTTTATTGTGCATATCCATTATACTTATATAAATATTGATTTTTGGGTGATTGTTGTAATTATGGGTATGTTATTTATATGTAAAGAAGTATTTTATCCAGATAGTAAAAATCTCAATCAAAATAAATAATTGGTTACCTCTAATGATTTGAATTAAAAGTGAATAATCGAGCATATGAATGAAAAAGTGGTGATTTAATGACAGTAGAAAATTTATCTAAATCAAGTAGAAATATGATTGTTGCAGTAATGGTTATTAGTGCTTTTATTGCTATATTAAATCAGACTTTGTTAAATACAGCATTACCTCAAATAATGAAAGGTTTAAATATTAATGAAAGCAAATCTCAATGGTTAGTTACTGGATTTATGTTAGTGAATGGTGTAATGATACCGCTTACCGCTTACTTAATGGATAGAATTAAGACGAGACCATTATATTTGATGGCTATGGGTATATTTCTCTTAGGTTCTATCATTGCAGCCATAGCTCCAACTTTTGGCATTTTAATGTTAGCACGTGTTATTCAAGCAATTGGCGCGGGTATTATATGCCTTTGATGCAGTTTACGTTGTTTATGTTATTTCCAAAGAGTGAACGCGGTTTTGCTATGGGATTAGCTGGATTGGTTATACAATTTGCACCAGCAATAGGCCCAACGCTTTCAGGTTTAGTTATTGATGTGACAAGCTGGAGGATGCCATTCATTATTGTCGTAGGTGTATCATTAATTGGTTTTATCTTTGGAGCCATTTTTATAAAGAGTTACAACACAACAAAAGATACTAAATTGGACAAGCGCTCAGTAGTGTATTCAACACTTGGATTTGGAATGATGCTTTATGCATTTAGTAGTGCAGGCAATTTAGGCTTTGGTAATCCGATTGTTATCATATCATTAGTTGTTAGTTTACTAATTATTTGGGTTTTCATTAAAAGACAATTTAACATTAGTAATCCTCTGTTAAAGTTAATTGTATTCAAAAACAGAGTGTTTACATTAACTACGATTACATCAATGATTGTAATGATGTCTATGGTAGGTCCGGCATTACTAATACCACTGTATGTTCAAAATGCATTAGGCTTGTCGGCTTTTCTTTCAGGATTAGTTATAATGCCAGGAGCTATTATCAATGGCGTTATGTCGATATTTACAGGTAAATTTTATGATAAATACGGAGCCAGACCATTAATTATTACTGGGTTTAGTTTATTAACTATATTTTCAATCATGTTGTGCTTCTTAAAAGCAGATACTTCATATATGTATCTCATTATTGTATACGCGTTAAGAATGTTCTCTGTTTCATTATTAATGATGCCATTAAACACCGCAGGTATTAATGCACTACATAAAAATGAAATTTCACATGGTACAGCAATTAGTAACTTTGGACGTGTGACGGCAGGTTCTCTTGGGACAGCCTTAATGGTTACTGTTATGTCAATTGGATCCAAAGCCTATACTCAGACAACGAGCGCCGAAGAAAATAATGATTTATTACAACGTCAAGCTATAGCAACAGGCGTAGATTTATCATTTTTAGTAATAAGTATATTTGTAGTCATCGGTTTTATATTAGCCTTATTTATCAAAGAGCACAGAGATGTTAACAACGCTAATACTCGGAAAGTATCATAAGAAAAAAGAAGTTAGTTTCAATTTTTAAGAATTAGTACACATTGAGCTAACTTCTTTTGTATTACAAAGATTATATTTATACTAAATATAAACTTATTTTAAAGTGCTTAAAGCAAATTTAAGTTATGTTTGTTAGAATATAAGTAAATATATTTATAAGATAGAGGGGGACGCTTTGTGTTAACGATAGAGCAAGTTAAAGAACTTGTTGGAGAACTTAAAGATCCAATAATCAATGTACCTTTAAAGGAAACAGATGGAATAGTAGAGGTAACAACAAAAGATGAGATTGATCATGTAAGTGTTAAGGTGGCGATGGCTCAATTAGGGGGACAGCCTCAATTAGATTTACAAATGGCTATTGTGGAAGTGCTTAAAGAAAACGGGGCAAATACAGTTGGAATTAGATTTGAAGAATTACCATCTGAAGTTGTTGAACAATATAGAGGGAAAAGTGATGATCAACCTCAAACAATAGAAGGTTTATTATCAAAAGATAACCCAGTGGAATTTATTGCTATTGCTTCAGGTAAGGGTGGCGTCGGTAAATCTACTATAGCAGTTAATTTAGCTGTTTCATTAGCAAGAGAGGGTAAAAAAGTCGGTTTAGTTGATGCTGATATTTATGGTTTCAGTGTTCCTGATATGATGGGGATTGATAAAAAACCAGAAGTAGACGGCAAAGAAATTATCCCGGTTGAACGCCATGGCGTTAAAGTAATTTCTATGGCATTCTTCGTAGAGGAAAACGCTCCTGTCATTTGGAGAGGCCCAATGTTAGGAAAAATGTTAACAAACTTCTTTGTTGAAGTTCGTTGGGGAGATTTAGATTATCTTCTTTTAGATTTACCACCTGGTACTGGTGATGTTGCATTAGACGTACATACAATGTTGCCTTCAAGTAAAGAAATAATAGTTACAACGCCTCATCCAACTGCAGCGTTTGTTGCAGCAAGAGCAGGTGCAATGGCAAAACACACAGAACACTCTATTTTAGGTGTTATTGAAAATATGTCTTATTTTGAAAGTAAAGAAACTGGGAACAAAGAATACGTGTTTGGTAAAGGCGGCGGTGAAAAGTTAGCAGATGAATTGCAAACGGATCTTTTAGGTCAGTTACCATTAGAGCAACCGTCATGGAACCCAAAAGACTTCTCACCATCTATTTATCAAGTTGATGATAAACTTGGAAAAATATACCAATCAATGGCGCAGCAAATCATCGATAAAACTGAAAAATAAGCGCTTGATTTAAGTGGGTAGAATTTATTTTAATTCTACCCACTTTTTCTCTTGCATTTTTTATAAATGGTGGTAGAATAGTTTCTTGTGACCGATAAAAGAGTGATTCAAGCACTCATAATATTTATCACAAAAAATGATATTAAGTATTGACTTTAGTTAAAGAAGTTGATAATATAAAAAAGTCGTCAAAACGACAATAACATTATTTAAAATAATTTTAAAAAGTGTAAAAAATATACTTGATAAAAAGAAAATAATAATTTAATATT
>FLSG01585659.1_pt1 | contig 44598 bp, 60 predicted proteins | sample 1550511 | NCBI WGS metagenome assembly FLSG01 (sample SAMEA4031768, study PRJEB14383) | metagenome | biome: human; feature: oral; material: saliva | place: Philippines | collected 2014
TAAGGCTATTTTTATCCACAGATTTCAATCTGTGGATACCCAAAAACCGCGTCCGTTCCCAGTTTTCCACTGGGGATAACGACGCGGTTTTATCTTTAACTGACATACTTAAATTTTTTGGGTAAATTCAAGAACAGAATATGTTCAATTTCTTTGAACCTTATGCTATAATAAATGTGTGAAACGAAATCAATCGAACAATTATTTCACCAAAAAACCACCCTATTCACGTAGGGTGGTTTTTCTTTGCACTGTTGCGCTTCCAGCGTTGGGGCTAGAACAGCAACTGCAAAGGTTCTCGCTCAATCATCTAACCAGTGATTGACTAATTTTAAATGTAATTATCGGTTATATGCCCATTTCCCTCTAAAGTTGCTGTTTTTTATATGGCATTTATAGGAGTATTTTATACTTATATTTTTACTATTTGAGTCTATTTTATCATAAAATATTTTGGTTAATGGATAGTAAAAATTGTACAATAAACTTCAAGAAGATTTTTATTCTATTAGAAAAGAGAGGATGACTATCCCATGAAACGTGTTTTAGATGAAGATCTGATTTATGAGGTTCTCTCTGTTGTAGAGGAAATACCAGAGGGCTGTGTCGCTACATATGGACAAATTGCTAGGTTAATTGGCAGAGAAAAAAATGCAAGACTTGTTGGAAGAGTCCTCAGCATGTCCGAATTTTATGGAAGATATCCTTGTCACCGTGTAGTTAATCATGCAGGTAGGCTGGCACCGGGATGGCCCGAACAAGCTGATTTTCTTCGTAATGAAGGTGTTTCTTTGAAAGATGAAAATCACGTTGATTTGAAGAAATATCAGTGGGAGGATTAACAATTGTTTGTGCAATGCGTATATAGGTAAAAAGGAGTAAACGAATGAATACTAATAAAAATGACAACTATCCCTCGTCTATAGATAATGAATATCTTCAAAAAGTTACTATTGGAAAACGGAAACCTCATAATGCTCCTATTGAATTAGCTGATTACGACTCAACTTGGATAAATTTATTCGAGAGAGAAGCTAAAAGAATTAAATCAATACTTGGTAATAAAGTTTTACAATTAGAACACGTAGGGTCTACGGCAGTACCTAACTTATGTGCTAAGCCAATTATTGACATTTTACTTGTAGTGGCAGATTCTTCAGATGAACTTTCATACGTCTCTACTTTGGAAGCAGTTGGATATACATTAAGGATACGAGAACCAGAATGGTATGAGCACCGTTTATTTAAAGGGCCAGATACAGATATTAATTTACATGTATTCAGTGAAGGAGCACTAGAGGTTGATAAGATGCTTCGATTTCGTAACTGGTTACGTGCAAATCGTGATGACCGTGAAAAGTACGCTGAGGCAAAACGTGAACTTGCTAAAAATACTTGGGAAAATGTGCAAGATTATGCTGATGCAAAAACGGAAATTGTAGAAGAAATTATGAAACGAGCGAATCCAAATATTTTGTAGTCTTATATAAAGTGAAAATGTATAATACGAGTAGATAGAGGAGGTATAAACTATGTGTATTGGTATAGCAGTAACGAAAAAAGCTCTTTTTAGTCTATAACATCTATTGAAAGGAGATATAGTTATGGGATTATTTTCTATTTGCGTAGTAGATACAGTTCATTATAAATCAGATTAAATATTTGATTATGATGGACTGATATAAGTTCATTGTAATCAACTGGGAGAAGATTATAATGGACAAGAAAAATCCAAAAAATGCACAGAATTTCATAACGTCTAAGAAAGTATGTAAAGATATCTTAAGTTATACAAATATTAATAAAAACGACCATGTATTAGAAATAGGTTCAGGGAAAGGTCATTTTACGAATGAACTATTAAAAATTAGTGGTTTTGTAACTGCAATTGAAATTGAAGATAGGTTATATAAGATGACTAAAAACGTGACATCAACTTCTGAGAATATTGAAGTCGTCAATCACGATATATTGAAATTTAATTTTCGTAAATATCACATTCAAAAGATTTTTGGTAATATTCCTTTCAATATAAGTACAGATATTATCAAAAAAATTACTTTTGAGAGTCCTTCAAAATATAATTACCTTATAGTTGAATACGGCTTTGCTAAAAGATTACTAGATACGCAGCGAGCTTTGTGCCTGTTATTAATGCTTGAGGTAGATGTAAAAATAATTAAGAAGATCGCAAGAGTTCATTTTCATCCGCAACCTAAAACAGACGCTGTATTAATTCTTCTTGAGCGACATTCTCCTTTAGTTAGGAAAAAAGATTATAAGATATATAAAGATTTTGTTCATAGCTGGGTTAATAAAAAATACCGAAAACTATTTACAAATAATCAGTTTAAAAAAGTTGTAAAGTATGCACAAATAAATGATTTAAATAAGGTGACTAAAGAACAATTTATTTCAATTTTTAACAGTTATAAGTTATTCAATGGATACAATTAATCTAGACTGTGGTTTGTCAATTACATTTTGCCTTCAATAAAAAAAAGCCTTAGAAACCCCTGCAATACAAGGGTTCTAAGGCTTTTTGTCATTCCCATTCGACCGTCGAAGGAGGCTTACTCGTCACATCATACACGATGCGATTTACATGTTCGACTTCGTTAACGATACGTACGGAGATGTGTTGCAATACATCCCATGGAATACGGGCAAAATCAGCGGTCATGCCGTCAATGGAAGTGATGGCGCGGATGCCGACTGTGTAATCATAAGTTCGTTCGTCTCCCATAACACCGACAGAGCGAATACCTGGTAGTACGGTAAAATATTGCCAGATATCTCGATCCAGCCCAGCATTAGAGATTTCTTCACGCAAAATCGCGTCGGATTCACGAACGATTTCTAGTTTTTCTTCGGATAGTTCGCCTAACACGCGAATTCCTAAACCAGGACCTGGGAATGGTTGACGCCAAACGATTGTATCAGGCATACCAAGTTCGGTTCCTAATGCGCGAACCTCATCTTTAAATAAAGTATTCAAGGGTTCGATTAATTGAAAACTCATTTCTTCTGGTAAGCCACCGACATTATGGTGAGATTTAATAGTTTGAGCTGTTTCGGTTCCGGATTCGATAACATCAGTATAAAGGGTGCCTTGAGCTAGGAAACTGATGCCTTCTTCACCTGCCAATTTAATGGCTTCGTCATTAAATAGATAGATAAATTCGTTACCGATAATTTTACGTTTTTGTTCAGGATCAGAAACACCTGCTAGTTTATCTAGGAAACGTTTTTGCGCGTCTACTTTAATAATATTTAAACCAAATTTGCCACCTAAGCTGTCCATAACTTGTTCAGCTTCGTTTTTTCGCAACAAGCCGTGATCAACAAAAATACAAGTCAATTGATCACCGATTGCCTTGTGTAAAAGCACACCAACAACACTGGAATCAACGCCGCCTGATAGGGCAAGTAAGACTTTTTTATCGCCAACTTTTTCGCGAATAAGAGCACTTTGCATATCGATGAAATTTTCCATCGTCCAATCGCCTTTACATTGGCAAATATCTAAAGCAAATTCTTTTAATAAATCATTACCGTATTCGGTGTGACGGACTTCTGGGTGAAATTGTACGCCATAAATTTTACGTTCCGCATTTTGAATAGAAGCAATCGGACAATCTTTACTAGTCGCTACCACTTCAAAATCATTAGGAACATCTTTGACTAGGTCGCCATGGCTCATCCAAACGGTTTGGTTGTCAGGTGTGCTGCTGAACAGTTTTGCTTTTTCTGCAGTGATTTCAATGCCAGCTTTACCATATTCACGGTTTTGGGCTCTTTCAACAGTACCGCCGAGACGATGTGTTACTAACTGCATACCGTAACAAATGCCTAAGATTGGAATGCCCAGCTCAAAAATTTCTTCATCAATACCAAAGGAGTCGGTATCATAGACACTGTTTGGACCACCGGATAAGATGATTCCTTTTACGTTCATTTGTTTAATTTCGGCAGCTGTAGTTTTATGGCTTAACAGCTCAGAAAAAACACCACAATCGCGGATGCGTCGGGTAATGAGTTGGTTATATTGGCTGCCGTAATCTAATACGATAATTTTTTCTACGTCTGCCAAATGTTCAACGTTATTCACGATAATTTCCCTCTATTCTAATTAGTTTTAAGCAAAATATTCAAAATTTGCGTAGCAATATTTTATCGATTTTATGGTAATCTGTTTTATGAAGAATTATATCTGCTCGCGATCGTGTGGGCAAGATAAATTCTTTTAAGTTTTTCAAATTAACATTTTTCCATACGGATTTTGCCATGTCAATCGCTTCTTTACGATCGCCCATAGCATACTCATAATAATAATTTGAAGAATCTTGAAAAGCAGTATCCAACAAGGACTCGAAACGTTCTAAGTACCAACGCTCTATCAAAGCAGGGTCTGCATCGACATAAATGGAAAAATCGAAAAAATCGCTCACGTAGATTTGTTGGTTTGCAGGCAATTGAAATACATTGATTCCTTCAACGATCAAAATATCTGGTTGCGAGATTGTTTCATATTCTCCCTCGATGATATCATAGCTTTTATGAGAATAAAGCGGAATTTTCAAATCTTTTTCACGAGATTTTACATTATTTAAAAAATCAATCAGTCGTTCCATGTCATAACTTTCAGGAAAGCCTTTGCGATCCATGATACCTCGCTCTTCTAACACGCGATTGGGATACAAAAAGCCGTCTGTGGTAATTAATTGCACATCTTGTTTGGAAAACAAGCGTGATAAAAGAGTTTGCAAGAGACGAGCTGCAGTGCTTTTTCCTACGGCCACACTTCCAGAAATCCCTATAATAAAAGGCGGGACTTTGATATAGCGATGTAAGAAAAGACCTTTACTCAAAGTCAATGATTCGTATTCTTTCATATGTAAATGAATCATATGACACATTGGAATGAAAATATCTTCTACATCTTGCATTGAAATCCGGTCGTTCAAACTTTTAATATTATCCAATTCTTCTTGTGTTAACGGCAAATGTTTAGGAGAATAGAAACCTTGCCATTCGCTTCGAGGAATTTGATAAAAATTCATATATTCTTCCATGGTTCCTCCTCATATAAAAAGTAGAAAACTTACTATTTACTTTTTAAACCGCTATAATTTTAAAAATCAACATGAATATTTTAACACAAAAACAAAATAGCTCCTAGTTAACAGTAGAAAAAAAGCAGAACTTTCATTTACTTTAAACAAAAAATCGGTATGATAAAAGTAACAATATAAAAAGGAAGAAAAATATGACGAATCACTATTATCAAACAAACCCAGAAAGCCCACACGATATTTCAACTTGGTCTTTTGAATTACTAGACAAAAAGTTTCAGTTTACCACAGACAGCGGCGTATTTTCTAAAGGGACAGTCGATTATGGCTCAAGAGTGCTTATTCAAACTTTTTCATGGCAAAATTTACCTGAGGGAAAGATTTTGGAAGTGGGCTGTGGTTATGGTCCAATAGGATTGGCAATCGCCCATGCGAGTGGTCGACAAATTGAAATGACAGATGTGAATGAACGAGCGGTGCAACTCGCTAAGCAAAATGCTAGTCAAAACCAAATTGACAATGTAGATATTCATTTTTCTGATATTTATAGCGCTGTTCATGAAAAAAATTATGCGGCCGTCTTAAGTAATCCGCCCATTCGTGCAGGAAAAAAAGTGGTGCATCAAATTATCGCAGATAGTTGTCACTACTTACAAGAAACAGGAACATTAACGATTGTTATACAGAAAAAACAAGGAGCACCCAGTGCGCAAAAGAAAATGCAGGATGTATTTGGCAATGCCTCAATCATAAAAAAAGATAAAGGATACTATATTATTCAAAGTTATAAGGAGGAAAAGAAATGAAGCTGACTATCCGACAGATTGCCGAAATGGCAGGCGTTTCAGTGACAACTGTTTCTCAGATTTTAAACCATAAGGGAAGTCGCTTTAGCGCAGAAACTCGACAACGAGTCAATGAAATCGTTGAAAAGTACCAATACAAACCAGATTTTTTTGCTTCTAATTTGATTACTCGTCATTCAAAAACCATCGGCATGATTGTTCCGGATGTAACAGATTCTTTCTTTTCTAAAATTGTTGAAGGCGTCGAACACTATACCAATCCTCTAGGTTACATGTTAGTCCTTTGTAATTCTCATCATGAATTGGAAAAAGAGATTCAATTATTACAACAGTTAGCAGATCGTTCTGTTGAAGGTGTTATTTTAGCTACTCCTAATGTTTTGCCGGAAGAATATAGTGTTGATAGTGAATTTTCACAGACCATGCCCCTGGGTTTAATTGACCGTGGTATTAATCAACGCGCTAACGGGCGTTTGATCGTTAAGGAATATGAAGGAGCTTATCAAGCAGTTTCATATCTAGTAAAAAATGGCCACCATAGTATTGGTTTAATTAAAGAAAATACCAGTTACTATCAATTAGAAGAACGATATAACGGTTATTACCAAGCCTTAAAAGATGCCGGTATAGCATTTAAACATGAAAATGTAGTAACGGCCGATTTAACGGTCGAAGGTGGATATTACGCTGCGCAACAATTATTAAAACGAAAGCATCTCACGGCTATTTTTTGTAGTAATGATGCTATGGCTATGGGATGTTATCGTGCTGTATACGAACAAAATTACAAAATACCTGATGATATTTCGGTAATTGGTTTTGATGGATTAAGCTTTTCTAAATTTATGAATCCGCCGTTAACCACTATAGAACAGCCTGTATTTGATATTGGATTCACTGCAGCAAAATTTATTGTAGATGCTATTGAATTTCCAGAACAGCGAATTCCGAACAAAATTTTTGCAACAAAATTAATTTTTCGTGAGAGTGTGAAAAATCTAGCGTCTGAGTGATTTAAACTTTTGAATTGTGACAACTTAGGATTGACAATTATGAAAGCGTCTTGTATTCTAAATTTAGAAAGGGCTTTCACAGACGAACTTGTTTAGTAAACCGTTTTACTTAAATGTTTTACCTCCCTTTAAAGTATTGTATAATAAATTGAAATCAGGAAGCGAGGTTTGTTTGAATGCGCATGGTTGATTTAATTGAAAAAAAGCGAGATGGCTACGCTTTAACCAAAGATGAAATTGCATTTATGATTCAAGAATACACCAAAGATAAGATTCCTGACTATCAGATGAGCGCTTTTCTTATGACTGTCTTTTACGAGGACATGACAGATGAAGAGATTACAGCTTTAACTTTAGCGATGGTTGATTCAGGAGAAAAGATCGATTTATCTTCGATTGAGGGGATTAAAGTTGATAAACACTCAACTGGAGGTGTTGGAGACACAACGACTTTAGTTTTAGCTCCTCTAGTGGCAAGTGTAGGCGTACCAGTTGCTAAAATGTCTGGTCGCGGTTTGGGCTATACTGGAGGAACGTTGGATAAATTGGAATCCATACCAGGGTTTAAAATCGAACTTTCTGACCGTGCGTTTATTGATGAAGTAAATAAAAACAAAGTAGCAGTGATCGGCCAAAGTGGTGACTTAGCCCCAGCGGATAAAAAACTGTATTCCTTACGTGATGTGACGGCAACAGTTGATTCAATTCCTTTAATTGCAAGCTCGATTATGAGTAAGAAAATAGCTGCAGGTGCGGATGCGATCGTTTTGGACGTTACAACAGGCGAAGGTGCATTTATGAAAAACCTTGAAGATGCAAGACGATTGTCTCATACCATGGTACGTATCGGTGAACTTGCCAAGCGGGAAACGATGGCGGTCATTTCTGATATGAGTCAACCTCTAGGAAAAGCGATCGGAAATGGTTTAGAGGTTATAGAAGCCATCGAAACCCTGCAAGGGAAAGGCCCTGATGATTTATTAGAGATGTGTTATGTACTTGGTAGCCAAATGTTAGTCTTAGGCAAAAAGGCGGAAACTTTGGAAGAAGCTCGAAGCCTATTAGAAGGAGCTATTTCTTCAGGTGCAGCCTTTGAAACTTTTAAAAATATGGTCAAAAATCAAGGCGGTGACGAAACTATATGTAGCCAACCTGAGAAATTATTAACGGCGCCGTTTGAAATCGAGTTGCCTGCTAAAAAAGCGGGTGTTGTTACCCAACTTGTAGCCAATGAAATTGGTATTGCTGCCATGATGTTAGGCGCAGGTCGTCAAACCAAAGAAGACGCGATCGATTATGGTGTAGGATTAAAGTTACATAAAAAAGTTGGCGAACAAGTGGAAAAAGGAGAATCCTTAGTAACCATTTATAGCAATACTGAACAAATTGAACCAATCAAAGAGAAATTATATCAAAATATTCAGATCGGAAAAGCTGCTGATGAACCGATATTAGTCCATGAAATCATTACAGAGTAGAGGTTAGAAAAATGGAGTTAAATCGTATAATCGACTATACGCTTTTAAAAGCCGAAGCCACCCGAGAAGAAGTACTAGAAGTGATTGAAGAAGCAAAAAAGCAACGTTTTTATGCTGTTTGTATCAGTCCCAGCTGGGTTTTTCTAGCAGCAAAGGAATTAAAACGTGACCCGACAGTTGTATGTACGGTGATTGGATTTCCTTTTGGAACAAATACTTCGGAAACTAAGGCATTTGAGACAAAAAATGCTATCGAAAATGGTGCAGATGAAATTGATATGGTGATGAATATCGGAGCGCTAAAATCTGGCATGGAAGAAAAAGTCCAAGCAGATATGCGAGCAGTTGTTGATGTAGCTAAGGATCAAGCCTTAGTAAAAGTTATTATTGAGATGAACTTATTAACCAAAGAAGAACTATTGAAAGCTTGCGAACTTGCCCGAGCAGCTGGCGCTGATTTTATAAAAACTTCTACTGGACTGTTAAAAGTAAATACTACAGTAGCAGAGGTAAAATTGTTAAAAGAAATTGTTACTCCTGAAATGGGCGTCAAAGTTTCTGGCGGTATTTATGATGAAGATCAAGCACTAGCCATGCTTGAAGCGGGTGCTAGCAGGTTAGAAATAAGTGCTAATGTATCCGTTATTACTAAAAACAATAAAATTAAGAATTAGGAGGTGGAAGATGGCAAAGGCAAAAGAAGAATGGATAGCAATAGCACAAGAGGCATTGAAAAAAGCTTATGTTCCTTATTCGCATTTTCCCGTAGGTGCTTGTTTGGTGACTAAGCAGGGGGATATATACCAAGGTGTTAATATTGAAAATGCTTCATATGGTTTAAGTAATTGTGCTGAACGGACAGCCATATTTAAGGCAGTTTCTGAAGGGGAGCGAGATTTTGAGCATTTAGTTATAGCTGGTAATACCTTACAACCGATTTCTCCGTGTGGTGCTTGTCGTCAAGTAATGGTTGAATTTTTTGAACAGGATATGCCGGTAACGCTTGTAGGTGAGCATGGAGCAAAAAAAGAAATGACGGTAGAACAACTACTTCCCTACTCATTTATTGGGCAGGATTTATGATGAATTCAAGCAGTTAAAAGCTGTTTAAATTAAAAATATTTTTTAGGAGGATTTATAATAAAATGAAAAAAGCGAGTTTATTTGGGTTCGGTACTATAGCGATGGCTAGTGTCTTACTATTAGGTGCGTGTGGTAATGGCGGAGGTTCCGGCGATGGCGGCGGTAATGGAGATGGTTCAAATGCTCCGGCAGCTTTAATTACTGATACAGGTGGCGTTGATGACCGTTCCTTTAACCAATCTGCTTGGGAAGGTTTGCAAGATTGGGGAGAAGAAAATAATGTAGAACGCGGTAATGATGGTTATCAATATTTCCAATCTTCTAACGAATCAGATTATATTCCTAACATTGACCAGGCGTTAAATGCTGGCTTTAAGACAATTTTTGGAATTGGTTATAAATTACAACCAGCTATTGAAGAACAGTCACAGAATAATCCAGATAATAACTTTGTTATTGTAGATGATGTTGTAGAAGGTGACAATGTAGCTTCAGCAACTTTTAAAGACCAAGAAGCTGCTTATTTAGCAGGGATTGCAGCGGCTTATACTACAGAAACAGATAAAGTTGGATTTGTAGGCGGTGTTGAAGGTGAAGTTATCGATCGTTTTGATGCTGGCTTTACAAAAGGTGTAGAAGATGGCGCTGAAAAATTAGATAAAGATATTGAAGTATTGAACCAATATGCAGGTGATTTCTCTGCACCTGATAAAGGACGCTCGATTGCTCAAGGAATGTACTCGCAAGATGCAGATATTATTTATCATGCTTCGGGTGCTACAGGAAATGGTGTATTCCAAGAAGCAAAATCAAGAAACGAATCTGGCGACGATAAAGTTTGGGTTATTGGTGTTGACCGTGACCAAGAAGATGAAGGAAACTACGACAATGATGGAGAAGAAGATAACTTTACCTTAACTTCTACATTAAAGGGTGTAGGTACTGTTGTTCAAGACTTGGCACAAAGATCGGCAGACGATGACTTTCCTGGTGGTGAACACTTAGAATATGGTCTAGATGAAGACGGCGTTGGCTTAAGTGATGGTTATTTATCAGATGAAGTAACAGAAGCCGTTGAAGAAGCTAGAGATGATGTTACAAATGGTGATGTTGAAGTTCCTGAAAAGCCATAAAATAGTAGGTTCGTTTATCGCCGGCAAAATGTCGGCGATAACGAATTGATTTTTTCTTTCAATAAAAATAAAGGGCGACCACGTTAACGTGTTTTTGCTCCTTTTTATTGAGAGAAAAAATCTCTATTATAACAAGTTTGCGATGCGCGATTGTTTGTTTCAGAATTACTTCCAAAGGATGTGAAAAATGTGTCAGAGGAACAAGTTGTAGTGGAAATGCGCGACATTACAAAAGAGTTCGGAGTCTTTAAGGCAAATGATCGGGTAAATTTGCGTTTGAAAAAAGGTGAAATCCACGCTTTATTAGGAGAAAATGGCGCGGGTAAATCAACGCTGATGAACATGTTATCTGGATTATTAGAGCCAACTTCCGGGAAAATCCTTATCAATGGTAAAGAGGTAACGATCGCTGGCCCGAATACAGCAAATCAGTTAGGAATCGGCATGGTCCATCAGCATTTTATGCTAGTGGATGCATTTACGGTGACTGAAAATATTATCTTAGGAAACGAACCTAGTCATTTAGGAAAAATTGACCGGAAAAAAGCCCGGCAAGAAATTATGGATGTTTCAAAGCGATATGGATTACGAGTAGATCCAGATGCTTACGTGCGAGATATTTCGGTAGGAATGCAACAAAGGGTAGAAATATTAAAAACATTATATCGTGGTGCGGATGTATTAATTTTCGATGAACCAACTGCAGTATTGACTCCGCAAGAAATCGATGAATTGATCGAGATTATGCGAGGGTTAGTAAAAGAAGGTAAATCGATTATTTTAATCACTCATAAATTAGACGAGATCAAGTCAGTGGCGGATGAGTGTACAGTTATCCGTCGTGGTAAAGGCATTGGCACTGTGACGGTTAAAGATGTTTCTTCCCAAGATTTAGCAGATATGATGGTAGGACGTTCTGTACTGTTTAAGACGGATAAGAAAAAAGCTGATCCAAAACAAAAGGTATTATCGATTAAAGATTTAATTGTTAAGGAAAACCGCGGTGTCGAAGCGGTAAAAGGACTTAACTTAGATGTTCATGCAGGAGAAATCGTAGGTATTGCAGGGATTGATGGGAACGGACAGTCTGAATTGGTGCAGGCATTAACAGGGTTACGTAAAGCAGAAAGCGGATCTGTTGAGTTGAAAGATACCGATATTACTAATCTCAGGCCTAGAAAAATCACTGAAAGCGGCGTAGGGCATGTGCCAGAGGATCGGCATAGATATGGTTTAATTTTAGATATGTCGATAGCCGAAAATCTTGTTTTACAAAATTATTATTTGAACCCCTATAGTAAAAACGGTGTGTTAGATTATGGCAGTATCCATGAACATGCTCGGACATTAATTGAAGAATATGATGTACGAACAGTTAATGAAATAGTGCCAGCCCGCTCGCTATCTGGTGGGAACCAACAAAAAGCTGTAGTTGCACGTGAAGTGAGCCGTGATCCTGATCTTTTAGTAGTAGCTAATCCGACTCGTGGTTTAGATGTAGGCGCGATTGAATTTATTCATAAACGTTTGATCAACCAAAGAGACAATGATAAAGCTGTTCTTCTAGTGAGTTTTGAACTAGACGAAATATTAAATGTATCGGATCGAATCGCAGTTATTTATGATGGAAAAATCGTTGGTATTGTAAAACCAGAAGAAACATCTGAACAAGAACTTGGATTGCTTATGGCTGGCTCTTCTTTAGAAAAGGCTAGGCAAGAACTTGCGCAACAGGAGGTAACAGCCGATGAATGATCGTAACGTGAGAATTCGTAATATTTTAGTACCCGTCCTTTCGGTTATTTTAGGTTTAGTCATCGGTGCGATTCTTATGGCTGCCTTTGGGTTTAATCCGGTGATCGGTTATCAGTCAATGTTGAATGCTTCTTTAGGGAATTTAAGAAGTATCGGTGAAACATTACGACAAGCGACGCCATTGATTTTCACAGCCTTAGGTTTTTCAATTGCTAATTCTGCCGGCTTTTTCAATATTGGGCTTTCCGGTCAGGCTTTATGCGGTTGGGTGGCAAGTGTTTCTTTAGCGTTAGTCTTTCCTGATTTGCCCAAGGTCATCTTATTGCCTCTTTGTGTTATCGCAGGGGCTTTAGCAGGCGCGTTAGCGGGGGCAGTGCCAGGCTTTTTAAGAGCATATTTTGGAACCAGTGAAGTTATTGTAACGATTATGATGAATTATATTGTTTTATACTTAAGTACTTTTATTTTACAAGATGTTATGCCAGCAAATTTTCGTTCAAGTTTGGATTCATCCAACCGAATCACAGAAAACGCCAGTCTGAGTATGGACAGCCTATCTACCTTTTTTGGCGGCTCACGCGTAAATGCTGGTTTATTTTTAGCCTTAATCGGTTTAGTTGTTGTCTGGTTTATCATGAAAAAAACAACTCTTGGCTATGAAATACGGGCTGTCGGATTGAACCCAAATGCCTCAGAGTATGCTGGGATGAGTAGTAAAAGAACGATTATTTTATCCATGGTACTTTCAGGGACTTTTGCTGGTTTAGGTGGTGTCGTAGAAGGACTAGGAACTTATCAAAACTTTTTTGTACAGACAGAGTCACTTTCAATTGGTTTTGATGGCTTAGCTGTTTCTCTACTAGGCGCAGGTACATCTATTGGGATTTTACTTTCGGCACTATTATTTAGTATTTTGCAAATCGGTGGTTTAGGTATGCAAACTGGTGCAGGGGTGCCATTTGAAATTGTCAATGTTGTAATTGCCTTAATCATCTTCTTTGTTGCGATTAGTTATATCATGCGAGTATTACTTGCTAAAATCATGCCGGATAAAAGGCAGGAAGAAGTGGTCCACAATATTGAATCTTCAACAGGCGATCAGGATGGAAAAGGAGGCGGCCTATAATGTCGACGATTGGATTGATATCTTTAATTTTAACATCTGCACTAGTCTATTCGACCCCTTTGATCCTTACAGCGTTGGGCGGCACCTTTTCTGAAAGAAGCGGTGTTGTCAATGTGGGATTAGAAGGTATCATGGTTATGGGCGCTTTCAGTGGGATTGTCTTTAATTTGGAGAACGCTGGGAGGTTCGGTGGTTGGACGCCTTGGTTAGGTATTATTGTTGGCGGCATAGTGGGATTGTTATTTTCACTACTACACGCTGTAGCAACCGTTAGTTTTCGTGCAGATCATATTATTAGTGGTACAGTGGTTAACTTAATGGCACCAGCTTTAGGCGTCTTTTTAATCAAAGTTTGGTATGGAAAAGGACAAACAGATAACATCGATAGTAATTTAGGCTATTTTTCCTTTCCTGGTTTAGAAGATATTCCTGTTATTGGTGATATTTTCTTTAAAAACACATTTTTACCAGCTTATCTAGCGATTATTATTGCTATTATTGCTTGGTATGTAGTTTCTAAGACACGCTTTGGCTTGCGTTTGCGTTCAGTGGGTGAACATCCACAAGCAGCAGATACTTTGGGCGTAAATGTTTATTTATTCCGTTATTCTGGAGTTCTACTTTCAGGTCTGTTAGGTGGTATGGGTGGTGCTATTTTTGCGCAATCCATCTCAGGAAACTTTTCTGCCGGGACGATTGTTGGGCAAGGCTATATTTCCTTAGCTGCGATGATTTTTGGTAAATGGAATCCATTAGGTGCTATGGGTGCTGCGATTTTCTTTGGTTTTGCTCAAAGCTTGAGTATCATCGGCGCTCAGCTTCCGGTGATTTCTTCTATTCCGCCTGTGCTTTTGCAGATCGCTCCATATCTATTGACGATCATTGTCCTTGTTCTATTTTTGGGACGGTCTTCGGGTCCGCAAGCAAGTGGAAAAAATTATGTGAAATCTAAATAAAAAGTTTAGTTAAAGGGGCGGGCTTAGGGAACTTTTATGAGCGCCGCTTCTTTTTGTGAATAAAAAATTTAAAGTAGGAGTGTTTAAATGGATTCGTTACAAGAAAAACTTAAGGAAACTACGGAATTTATTAAGAATAAAGGCGTAGGTGAGGTTGAATTTGGTTTGATTTTAGGTTCAGGCCTAGGTGAATTAGCTGAAGAAATTGCAGACGCACAAACGATTACTTACGACCAAATTCCACATTTTCCAGTCTCTACTGTTACAGGCCATGCTGGTCAATTGGTGTATGGTACATTAGCTGGAAAAAAAGTATTAGCTATGCAAGGGCGTTTTCATTACTATGAAGGTTATTCGATGCAGACAGTAACTTATCCGGTAAGAGTAATGGCTGCTTTAAAAGCTCATTCTTTAATTGTGACAAATGCAGCAGGTGGGGTAAATCTAGACTTTACGCCAGGAGATTTAATGCTGATTACTGATCATATTAACTTTATGGGAAGCAATCCGTTATTTGGTGCAAATATTGATGAATTAGGTCCACGTTTTCCAGATATGAGTGAGGCCTATCGTTTAAGTTATCGCACAAAGGCTAAAGAAGTGGCAGAAAAGCAAAATATTCATTTAAAAGAAGGAGTCTACATGGGATTTTCTGGCCCCACTTACGAAACGCCGGCTGAAGTCCGTTTTGCACGAACTGCCGGAGCAGATGCTGTGGGAATGTCAACGGTGCCGGAGGTCATCGTTGCTTGCCACAGTGGGTTAAATGTATTAGGCATTTCTTGTGTTACAAATTTAGCAGCTGGCATGCAAAAAAGTTTAAATCATAAAGAAGTTGTAGCAACGACTGAACGGGTCAAAGCCAATTTTAAAACACTAGTTAAAGAAACACTAAAAGCTTTATAGATAAGGAGGAATCACATGAGCGTTCATATTGAAGCCAAGCCCGGCGATATTGCAGATAAAATACTACTTCCTGGTGATCCGTTGCGGGCAAAATATATTGCTGAGACCTTTTTAGAAGATCCGGTTTGTTATAATCAGGTTCGCGGGATGTTAGGATATACTGGCGTGTATAAAGGAGAACGGGTTTCAGTGCAAGGAACCGGAATGGGGATGCCTTCTGCTACGATTTACGCCCAAGAATTAGTTGAATCCTATGGCGTAAAACGTTTAGTTCGTGTTGGGACATGTGGGGCTCTTTCAGAAGATGTCCATGTCAGAGACCTTATTTTAGCGCAAGGCGCAGTAACAAGTTCTGCGATGATACAAAGGCACTTTCAAAGTTTTCATTATGCACCAATTGCTGATTTTAATTTATTAAAGTCAGCGTATGAAATCGCTGAAGCGCAAGGTTTTACTACACATGTAGGAAATATTCTATCTGAAGATACATTTTATAAAGACGATATGGCAGAAACCTTCCAATTAGCTGAACTAGGGGTTAAAGGTGTAGAAATGGAAGCAGCGGCATTATATTACCTAGGCGCAAAACTTGGGGTTCAGACCCTTGCCATTTGTACTGTTAGCGACCATATGATTACAGGTGAAGAGACAACTGCGCTTGAAAGACAAACGACTTTTGATGAGATGATCAAAGTTGGACTAGATACAGCTTTGAGTTAAAAAATAATTGTAAGATAACTTTTATAAATGAAGCAGCTGAGGAGATTTCTCAGCTGCTTTTCATGTGTTATTTTTATTAGTCAGTAAAGGTCTATATATTAGTTTATATTTGAGCTGTTAAATTCATTTTTTATTATTTTACTCTATTATAAAATAAAAAGGAGGAATGATTGATGAGATGGGTAATAAAGCAGGAAGATTTAGATAGAGTAAAAGAAGAACACGGGAATGCTCAAAGTATTGTTGGTTATGCTGATAAGCATAAGTTGCTAACAATTCCTATTCCAAAAATGTATGCAATTTTGCTAGATGATAATGAACTAAAACTTGTACAATTGAATATGAATATGGAAGTAAAAAATATTGATACTATTCCCATAAGTAGCATTGAGGCTATTAAAATTAGTGGAGCGGTAGTCAAAAAAGTAGTGGTGACAACCAAAGATACTAAAGTTAAGTTAGCTGTGAAAACCTTAGCTGTGGGTATACAAAAAGCACAAAAAGAAATGATAGAAAAATTGGGAAGTTTAGTTAAATAAGATGTCTTACCCAAATAGTGTAAAAAGTTATCCGTATCTTTTTTAGAAGTTACGGATGGCTTTTTTGTATCTATAGATTTTTTGACTTTAAACAAAATTCTAGCGATAATAGACGAAAAGGAGGTTTTTTCATGGAAAATTTTGATTTTCATGTAACAACAGATATACGTTTTGGTAAAGATCGTTTGGATGAATTGCCTCAAGTTTTGAATAATTTTGGTAAAAATGTGTTACTTGTTTATGGTGGAGGCAGTATTAAGAAAAATGGTTTATATGACAAATTATATGAACTGTTCAATCAAAATGATAATAATGTTGTTGAACTAGCTGGGGTCGAACCTAACCCGCGAATCGAGACGGTGCAAAAGGGAGTACAACTATGTAAGGAAAATGCGATCGATGTTGTTTTGCCTGTCGGCGGTGGTTCAGTGATCGATTGTAGTAAAGCGGTTGCAGCTTGCGTTTTTGTTTCAGGTGATTTATGGGAGAATTTTGTTCTGCCAAAAAAATATGAAGGTCCTGCCTTACCTATAGTGACAATTCTTACACTAGCAGCTACAGGTAGTGAAATGAACGGAACCTGCGTTATTTCCAATATGGATGCTCAAATAAAATTAGGGGTTCATGGAACAAGTAATTTACTCCCAAAAGTTTCTTTTCTTGATCCGACAAATACATTTAGTGTAGGTGCTTATCAAACAGCTGCGGGTTCAGCTGATATTTTAAGTCATTTGATGGAAAATTATTTTAACGCTACAGAGGGGACTGAGGTACAAGATGAGATTGCTGAAGGGCTTATGAAAACTGTTATCAAGTATCTACCTGTTGCTTTAGATGAGCCGGATAACTATATTGCTAGAGCTAATTTGATGTGGGCTAGTACGCTTGCTTTAAATGGATTAGTTGGCAAAGGAAAGAAAGGTTCTTGGTCATGTCACGCAATGGAGCACGAGTTAAGCGCATTTTATGACATTACCCATGGCGTGGGGCTTGCGATGCTTACACCTAGATGGATGGCTCATGTTTTAGATGAAGATACGCTACCTAAGTTTCAACGTTTTGCTGAAGAAGTTTGGAATGTAAAAGAGGAAGAGCCGAAAAGAACAGCTGAGATAGGAATTCAAAAATTGTATGATTTCTTTGTTTCTTGTAATATCCCGATGACGCTTCCTGAAGTAGGCATTCAAACAGAAGAACATTTGGAAGAAATGGGACAACGTGCTGTAGCGCATAGCTCAATTTCAAATCAGGGATTTGTTCCACTGCATGAAGACGATGTGGTATCTATTTATAGAGACTGTATGACTGAATCATCATTTGTATAAGATAAAAAAATTCGCAGGGAAAAATGATATCCCCTGCGAATTTTTTACATATTTATTATAAATAATATTTTTCTTTGACTGTTAGGTCGTCATTTAGTTCGTAAACGCTTGGTTTTCCGGTTGGAATTTCAAGATCCATAATGTCATCATCGGAAATTCCTTCGATATGTTTTGCTAAAGCACGTAAAGAATTGCCGTGTGCTGCAACTAAAACAGTTTTGCCATCGCGCAATGCTGGAGCGATGTGATCTTCCCAAAATGGCAAAGCACGTTCAAGCGTAACTTTCAAGTTTTCACCACCAGGGATCGTTTTTGGATCTAAGTCAGCATAACGACGATCAGGTTCAGGATCCGTTAATGGAGGCAGTGTATCATAAGAACGACGCCAAATATGAACTTGTTCGTTGCCGTATTTATCACGGGTATCTTGCTTATTTAAGCCTTGTAAAGCACCATAGTGACGTTCGTTTAGACGCCAAGATTTTACTTCAGGTACCCATAATTGGTCGGTTTCTTCTAAAATATAGTGACAAGTTTTAATTGCGCGAGTTAAAACAGAAGTATAAGCAATATCAAATTCAATACCCGCTTCTTTGAGTTTTTGGCCAGCATCTTTTGCTTCTTCTATACCTTCTGGAGCCAAATCTACGTCGACCCAACCAGTAAATTGGTCTGCTTTATTCCATTCACTTTTTCCGTGACGTGCAAAAATTAATTTTGGCATAAAAAAATCTCCTTTAGTCATTTGATTACTGAAATTTTCATTCCGGTTCCATTATACACTTTTTTAGTTATTTTTTCCATTAGATTCAAAAAGCCAGATGAAAACAATAAATATACAGTTAACGTTCTATATTTAGCGGATAGCAGAAATAAGTTTGGCGCCATCTTCTTTACCGATGATTACTGTATTTACCATATTCAAGAACAAACCATGTTCCACTACGCCGACTGTTTTGTCCAACTCCTTAGCTAGTTTTTCAGGGTCGTCGATTTTTTTTAAATGAAGATCGATAATTGAATGGCCGCTATCGGTTACTTTCAATTGATCTCCTTCCATACGAAAGCTAGGTTCATAACCTTTTTTTTCAAATAAACGAAATAGTTGCTGCTGACCATAAGGAATGACTTCTACCGGTAATGGAAATTCGCCTAATTTAGCTACCATTTTTGACTCATCAACGATCCAAATGACCTGGTCTGTGTAGGTAGCAACGATTTTTTCAAAAAGTAAGGCAGCGCCCCCACCTTTTAACCCCTGATAATCAGCGCTTATTTCATCGGCGCCATCGATGATGATGTCCACTTTTTCAACCTCATCGATCGATTTGATTGGTACCCCAATTTCTTCTGCTTGTTTTTTTGAAGTAGTAGAGGTAGGAACGCCAATAACATTAAGCTTTTCTTCCTTTACTTTTCGACCAATCTCTTTGATCATATAATAAGCAGTGGATCCAGTGCCAAGGCCTACGATCATCCCATCTTTAACATAACTAGCTGCTTTAATACCAACGGTTTCTTTTACGTTCACGTTTATCACTCCTGCATTTTTTGTAAGCTCATTTACTATCTATTATATCGCCTAAATTTTAAAAATGATAGCGTTCTATAAAAATAGCTAGTAAAAAAGGGTGGAAAATGTTGACAAGGCGTGAAATGCGTGGTATTCTTTCAAAGGTGCTTTATAAACAGGTCTTTTAGATGAGACATGCTGACTGTATAAGTACATCTGATAAAGTATGCAGATTAAATTATGCATTCTTTTTTATCGCAAAAAAAGAACCACCTGGATGTGTGGAACTATAAAGCAAATTAAGGGAGGGAAAATAAACAATGCCTACAATTAATCAATTAGTACGTAAACCTCGTAAATCGAGAACTAGTCAAACAGATTCACCAGCTTTGAATAAAGGATATAACAGTTTAAGAAAGAAACCGACGACTGTATATTCTCCGCAAAAACGTGGAGTGGCAATGCGTGTCGGAACTATGACACCTAAAAAACCTAACTCTGCTTTGCGTAAATATGCTCGTGTACGTTTGTCAAACTTAATTGAAGTAACAGCTTATATCCCAGGTATGGGTCATAACTTGCAAGAACACAGTGTGGTATTAATCCGCGGTGGTCGTGTGAAAGACTTGCCAGGGGTACGTTATCATATTGTACGTGGTGCTTTGGATACTGCGGGCGTTAACGACCGTAGAAAATCACGTTCTAAATATGGAACGAAAAAACCAAAAGAATAATAAAAAATATACTGACCAATTTTTGAAAGGAGGAATTACGTATGTCTCGTAAAGGTGCTGTAGCAAAACGTGACGTTTTACCAGACCCTATATATAATTCGAAATTAGTGACACGTTTGATCAACCGAGTAATGGTCGATGGTAAACGTGGTACTGCCACAAATATCATTTACAACGCATTCGATAATATTAAAGAAACTACAGGTAATGAACCATTAGAAGTTTTCGAACAAGCAATGAAAAACATTATGCCTGTTTTAGAAGTGAAAGCTCGTCGTGTAGGAGGTTCTAACTACCAAGTGCCAGTTGAAGTACGTCCTGAACGTCGTACGACTTTAGGTCTTCGCTGGGTGGTAAATTATGCGCGTTTGCGTGGAGAACACTCTATGGAAGAGCGGTTAGCTAAAGAAATCATGGACGCAGCTAACAATACTGGCGGATCTGTCAAAAGACGTGAAGATACACATAAAATGGCAGAATCAAACCGAGCATTTGCTCACTATCGCTGGTAAAACCCTCGCTTCTTTATTGTTGGTAAAAGGTATAACCATAGCAAAAGTTAAAAGTTGAGAGGAGAACAAGCTAGAAATGGCAAGAGAATTTTCGTTAGAAAAAACTCGTAATATCGGTATCGTAGCACACGTCGATGCTGGTAAGACGACAACAACTGAACGTGTCTTGTACTATACAGGTCGTATCCATAAAATTGGAGAAACGCACGAAGGTGCTTCTCAAATGGACTGGATGAGCCAAGAGCAAGATCGTGGTATCACGATTACCTCTGCTGCTACCACAGCACACTGGAGAGATCATCGTGTGAATATCATCGACACTCCTGGACACGTGGACTTTACAATTGAAGTACAACGTTCATTGCGTGTGCTAGACGGTTCAGTTACTGTCCTAGACTCACAATCAGGTGTTGAACCACAAACTGAAACAGTTTGGCGCCAAGCAACAGAATATCAAGTACCTCGTATTGTATTCTGTAATAAAATGGATAAAGTCGGCGCAGATTTCTTATATTCTGTCCAATCATTGCATGATCGTTTAGAAGCTAATGCACAACCTATCCAATTGCCAATTGGTGCTGAAGATAACTTTGAAGGTATCATCGACCTTGTGAAGATGAAAGCTGAATTTTATAAAGATGATTTAGGTACTACTTTCGAAGAAACTGAAATCCCAGATGAATATAAGGAAACAGCTCAAGAATGGCATAATAATTTGGTAGAATCTATAGCTGATTTTGATGAAGATATCATGATGAAATACTTGGAGGGTGAAGAAATTACACCTGAAGAGTTACAAGCAGGTATTCGTAAAGCAACATTATCTGTTGAATTTTATCCAGTATTATGCGGTTCTGCTTTTAAAAACAAAGGTGTTCAAATGATGTTGGACGCAGTAATTGATTACTTGCCTTCTCCAATCGACGTTCCCCCAATTAAAGGGATCGATCCGAAAACAGATGAAGAAACTGAACATCCTGCTGATGATAATGAACCTTTTTCATCACTTGCTTTTAAAGTTATGTCAGACCCTTATGTTGGCCGCTTAACTTTCTTCCGTGTTTATTCAGGTGTGTTGGATACAGGTTCTTATGTATTGAATGCTACCAAGGATTCACGTGAACGAATTGGTCGCATTTTGCAAATGCATGCTAATTCTCGTTCTGAGATCGATAAGGTTTATTCAGGTGACATTGCAGCTGCTGTGGGCTTGAAAAACACCACAACAGGGGATACCCTTTGTGATGAGAAAAATCCAGTTATTTTGGAAACTATCAACTTCCCTGACCCAGTGATTCAAGTTGCTGTTGAACCTAAGTCAAAAGCTGACCAAGATAAAATGGGTGTAGCACTACAAAAACTTGCAGAAGAAGACCCATCCTTTAAAGTGGAAACTAACGCTGAAACTGGCGAAACTGTAATTGCTGGTATGGGTGAACTTCAATTAGACGTTCTTATTGATCGTATGAAGACTGAATTTAAAGTGGATGCCAACATTGGTGCACCACAAGTTTCTTATCGTGAAACATTCCGTTCATCAACTAAAGCTGAAGGGAAATTTATTCGTCAATCTGGTGGTAGAGGACAATATGGACACGTATGGGTTGAATTTACTCCGAATGAAGAAGGAGCAGGGTTCGAATTTAAAAACTCCATTGTTGGTGGGGTTGTCCCTCGTGACTATATACCTGCAGTACAAAAAGGATTGGAAGACGCCATGGAAAATGGTGTGTTAGCTGGTTATCCATTAGTTGACGTAAAGGCAGAGCTATTTGATGGTTCTTACCATGATGTCGACTCTAATGAAACAGCCTTTCGTATTGCGGCTTCAATGTCTCTACGTGAAGCTGCGAAAAAGGCAGACCCAGTTATTCTTGAACCGATGATGAAAGTAACAATCAGTATCCCTGAAGAATATCTAGGTGATATTATGGGACATGTTACAGCTCGTAGAGGCCGCGTTGAAGGAATGGACGCGCACGGTAATGCCCAAACTGTAAATGCGTTTGTACCATTAGCTGAAATGTTTGGCTATGCAACAACGCTACGTTCAGCAACACAAGGTCGCGGTACTTTCATGATGACATTTGATCACTATGAAGCTGTACCAAAATCTATTCAAGCTGAAATTATTAAAAAAAACGGCGGAAATGCTGAATAAACTTAATAAATATTGAAATGAAATGCTACAAATACTGTATTTTTTGTTGTATTTCGTGTACAATTGGTTACAATAAGATAGGCGGAAATTCAATGATGATTTTCTACCTATCAAATATAAAAAAATGTAATTTAGGAGGAACATTTAAAAATGGCAAAAGAAAAATACGATCGTTCTAAACCACATGTTAACATTGGTACTATCGGCCACGTTGACCATGGTAAAACTACTTTAACAGCTGCGATTACAACAGTTTTAGCTAAACAAGGACTAGGCGAAGCTTCAAGCTTTGATACAATTGATAGAGCTCCAGAAGAAAAAGAGCGTGGAATTACGATTAATACATCTCACGTTGAATATGAAACAGAAAAACGTCACTATGCTCACATTGACGCACCAGGACACGCTGACTATGTTAAAAACATGATCACTGGTGCTGCACAAATGGACGGCGCTATCTTGGTAGTGTCTGCAGCTGACGGTCCAATGCCACAAACTCGTGAACATATCTTATTGTCACGTAACGTTGGTGTACCATACATCGTTGTATTCTTAAACAAAATGGATATGGTTGACGATGAAGAATTACTTGAATTAGTTGAAATGGAAGTACGTGACCTATTAACTGAATACGACTTCCCAGGTGACGACACTCCTGTTATTTCTGGTTCAGCTTTGAGAGCTTTAGAAGGCGACGAAGAATATGAACAAAAAATCTTGGATTTAATGGATGCAGTAGATGAATACATTCCAACTCCTGAACGTGACCATGACAAACCATTCATGATGCCGATTGAAGATGTTTTCTCAATCACTGGTCGTGGAACTGTTGCTACAGGTCGTGTTGAACGTGGAACTATTAAAGTCGGTGACGAAGTTGATATCATCGGTATTCACGAAAATGTTAAAAAGACAACTGTTACGGGTGTAGAAATGTTCCGTAAATTGTTAGACTTTGCTGAAGCTGGAGATAACATCGGTACATTATTACGTGGTGTTTCTCGTGATGATATCGAACGTGGTCAAGTATTGGCTAAACCAGGCACAATCACACCACATACAAAATTCTCAGCTGAAGTTTATGTATTGACAAAAGAAGAAGGCGGACGTCATACACCATTCTTCTCAAACTATCGCCCACAATTTTACTTCCGTACAACTGATATCACTGGTGTCATTGAATTGCCAGAAGGCACTGAAATGGTTATGCCAGGTGATAACGTAGCAATGGAAGTTGAATTAATTCACCCTGTTGCTATTGAAAACGGCACTCGTTTCTCAATTCGTGAAGGCGGACGTACTGTTGGTTCAGGCGTTGTTTCTAACATTGAAAAATAACTCTATTTAGCTTAGAGATACGAAAACTTCCCAAAAGCGTTTATTCGCTTTTTGGGAAGTTTTTTTGTTATCGAAAAGGATCATAAAGGAGCTTGTTGGCCCTAAATCAGACAAAATAAGGGCCATTGACAAGGTAATTGGACTTAAGTCAGTTAAAAGAAGGAACACAAATAAAGCTATTGGCCCAAACTTAGCGACAGTAAGGACCAAATAGTCAAACATTGACCCTGAATCAGACGAAGTAAGGGCCAAAAGCATCCCTTAGTATAAACATAAAATATTCTAACTACTTTTTTTCAAATGCTCTGTAATTAAGGCTAGTTTTTGTTTAAAAATTGCTCGTTCTTTGTCGTCTAAAGGAGTATAGTTAACTCGCATAGAGGAGGTATGGTTGCTAAACAAAAAAGAAGGGGCAACGAGCAAATTATTTCGCAGAAATATTTGCCAGTCATTTCTTGTTAATTTTTGGTGCCGCCAACTTAACCAATAATAAAGCCCGCCGTTTACTGGAGAGAAGTGCCAATCTTGACTAAAAGCTTGTAAAGCATCTGTAAAAGCTTGACTTCTATTATGTAACTTGGACGCTAGTTGTTGCTGTTGTGTTTTATAGTTAGATTGTGACAAAGCAGCCGTGGCGAAAAGTTGCGGTAATAAATCTGTTTTATTGTCCATGACTTGTTTTGCATCAGCTAGACTTTTAACCAAGGGCTTTGGTGCAAACAGCCAACCGATCTTTATCGAGGAACTGAAAATTTTAGATAAAGAGCCTAAGTAAATCACTTGGTTAGGAGCTAAAGCTTTTAAAGAAGGAAGTGCTTGGCCAAAATTTAATTCACGAAAGACATCGTCTTCAATAATAGGTAGATGATATTTCTGGCAAATTTGTAAAACCTCTTTGCGTCGCTTCAAAGACATGGTATTTCCTGTTGGATTTTGATGATTCGGATTTAAATATAATAGTTTTATCTTCTTTTTTTGAATCAGTTCCTCTAGGGCTTGGCAATCAATACCTTCTTGATTTTGCACGACTCCTTTCAAATGAACACCTCTTGCAGCAAATAAAGGTAAAGAAAATAAGAACGAAGGGTCTTCGGTAGCGATTGTATCGCCTGGATTTAATAGTACTTGAATGAGCCAAAAAATACCTTGGGTAGACCCAGAAGTGATCAGTAAATCTTGCTCATAACCTGAAACATCTGGAAAAAAGCGTTTAGTGATTTGTTCTTTTAAAGGAATGTAACCTGTAGGCGTCATTTGTCTTTCTTCGTGCATGATCTGATCCCATGTCATAGTTGGAAATTCAAAGTCTGGGATCAAATCATTACTTAAGTCGCCTGTGTAAAGATCCAAACTCTTTTTAGTAGCTTTTTGGTTTTTGAGTTGGGTGATATAAGGATCTTCCTTCAATAGTGGACTAGAAAATAAAGAGTTCCACTGATAAATAGCAAATTGTCGGTTTCCCCATTGACCATGCGTTACGTGGGTACCACTACCTTGTTTACGCTCTAACCAACCTAAACTAGTTAACTCTTCAAAAGCATGTACTACTGTGGAACGATTGACTTGTAAAATTTGAGCTAAATTTCGTTCAGATGGCAGACGCTGTCCAGGTGTTAACTCAGCTTGTTGAATGCTAGCAATGATTTGCCGTAGCAGTTGTTGATAGTAGGGTTCTTTTTTTGTTTTGTCGATTGTCCAGATAATAATCACCTTCTAAATTGGATGAGTTAAAGATAGTCCAATTGGCTGTTTTCGTCAAGTAAAACTATGCTATACTCGGGATTAAATAAAAAAGGATGTGAAATTATGGAAAAAGTATTAACAATTGCTGGCTCTGATTCGAGCGGTGGTGCAGGTATTCAAGCTGACTTGAAAACATTTGAGGAATATGGCGTTTTTGGTTTTTCAAGTTTAACTTCTATTGTGACTATGGATCCTGATAATGGCTGGAGCCACGAGGTAACCTCTATTTCTGAAGAAATGTTAGAAAAACAATTGATCTCTGTATTTGCCGGTGATCCAATGGACGTAATAAAAACCGGAATGATGGGCAATGAGAAAAACATAGCATTAGCTAGCCAGTATATCGATTACTATCAAATCAAAAATGTCGTTATTGACCCAGTAATTGCTTGTAAAGGGACTGCGCAAATTTTACAACCTAAAAGTGTGGAAGGGATAAAAAAATATTTTCTTCCTCAAGCGCTCATTGCTACACCTAACTTAGAAGAAGCAGGTATTTTATCTGGTTTGGGTGATCTAGAAAATATAGAAGATATGAAAAAGGCAGCATCAATCATACATCAAATGGGTGCAAAAAACGTTATTGTTAAAGGTGGTCATCGTTTGGCCTCTGATAAGGCGTTAGACGTTTTCTATGATGGAAAAGATTATCAAGTACTTGAGGGACCGTTATTTGCAACAGATTTTAATCATGGTGCTGGATGTACTTTTGCTGCAGCTATTGCAGCCGGGATCGCTAAAGGTTACTCAGTCTTTAATGCTTGTAAAATAGCTAAGGAATTTGTAGCTGCTGGGATTGAACACGGTGTGTCGATCAATCCCTATGTTGGACATATCTGGCACGGTGCTTATAATGAAGCTGAAAAAAGGATGGTAGCAGCAGATGAGAATAACGACTAGACATGTCGTGATGATTGCTCTTTTTACAGCACTGACAGTTATTGGCACGATGATTAAGATCCCCTTACCTACAGGTGCTTTTGTTCATTTAGGTAATGCAGTCTTACTTTTGGCAGTTTTGTTTTTAGGTTATGTCAAAGGTTCGCTTGCTGGAGGATTGGGCTTTGCTATTTTTGATGTGTTAAATGGTTATGCTATAGAAGCGCCTTATTTTATAGTAGAAAGTTTTATTGTAGGTGCGGCAGCCTATGGTCTGTTCTTCCTTTACCACGAAAACCCCACACATATTTGGCAGATTATCATTATTGCGACTGGCACGGGAGTAGTAAAATTAGTCATGACGCAAATAAAAAATATGGTTCGACAACTTTATTTGGGAATGGACTTTTCGACAGCTTTCACTACTGCAATCTTTTCCCTGCCTGCTACTGTAGTTAATGTTGTGTTAACAGCAGTATTAGTTTCGTTTTTATATTTTCCTTTAAAAAGAGCGTTGGCTAACATCCTTTAATAAAAAATCCTGAAAAAGTGTAGGGAGCTTGAATGCTTCCTACACTTTTTTTGAAAACTAAACTGAAAACTTTTCCTGAAAGTTAAAATTTATAGGAAAAAAAGCTTGCTATTCAAGCTTTGTCATAATATAATGTAAAAGGTGCTTTTTTCTTAGGGGAAAAAATATTCTCAATTGGAAAGAGGATCAGTCGGCTAGGAAACGAGAGGTTGCGACACGCCCGGGCGCTTTGCCACGGCCGAGTGTGACGGAAAATTTTCGTGGAGCTATGTCTACTTTTAAAATAGGCGAAGGAGGGAAAATAATGGCAAAACAACAAATTCGTATTCGTTTAAAAGCGTATGAACATCGTATTTTAGACCAATCGGCGGATAAAATCGTAGAAACTGCACAAAGGACAGGAGCGGCTATTTCAGGTCCGATCCCATTGCCAACACAACGCAGCGTATACACCGTCATCCGTTCACCACATAAATTTAAACAATCACGTGAACAGTTTGAAATGCGCACGCACAAACGTCTTATCGACATTGTAAATCCAACACCAAAAACTGTTGATGCTTTAATGAAGCTAGACTTACCATCAGGTGTAAATATTGAAATTAAATTATAATTAAAAATTGGAGGTGTAATCATGGCTAAAGGAATCTTAGGAAGAAAAGTAGGAATGACTCAGATCTTCACTGAATCTGGCGAATTAATCCCAGTAACAGCTATTGAAGCAGAAACTAATGTTGTTTTACAACTTAAAACAGTTGAAAATGATGGTTATGAAGCTGTTCAACTCGGTTTTCAAGATAAACGTGAAATTTTGAGTAACAAACCTGCTAAAGGTCATGTTGCAAAAGCAAACACGGCTCCTAAGCGCTTCATTCGCGAGTTCAAGAATGTAGGGCTTGAGGGCTTAGAAGTAGGAACAGAAATTAAAGTTGATACATTCGAAGCTGGAGACATCGTTGACGTAACAGGAACCAGTAAAGGCAAAGGCTTCCAAGGCGTTATCAAGCGTTATGGACAAGCTCGCGGCCCAATGGGACATGGTTCTCACTTTCATCGTCATCCCGGTGGATTAGGTCCACTTGAACCCAAACACGTATTAAAAGGCAATAGTCTTCCAGGTCGTATGGGCGGCAACCGAGTAACGATCCAAAACTTAGAAGTTGTACGTGTAGATACTGACCGCAATGTCATTTTAATCAAAGGGAACATTCCTGGCGCGAAAAAATCATTGATTACTATTAAATCTGCTGTAAAAGCTAACTAATTAGATAGGAAGAAAGGAGGAACTAAGGAATGCCAAATGTAGCATTATTCAAACAAGACGGTAGCCAAAATGGCGAAGTCACATTAAATGAAGAAATTTTCGGAATTGAACCGAATGAATCAGTTGTTTTTGATGCCATTACGATGCAACGTGCTTCGTTAAGACAAGGAACACACGCTGTGAAAAATCGTAGTGCAGTATCAGGTGGCGGTAAAAAACCATGGCGCCAAAAAGGGACTGGACGAGCACGTCAAGGAACTATTCGTGCACCACAATGGCGTGGTGGGGGTATAGTATTTGGCCCAACTCCACGTTCTTACAGCTACAAACTTCCTAAAAAAGTTCGTCGCTTAGCAATTAAATCTGTATTGTCAGAAAAAGTTGCTTCAAATAATTTTGTTGTTGTAGATGCATTGAATTTTGATGCACCAAAAACAAAAGAATTCAAACAAGTATTAGAAAACTTATCGATCGATTCAAAAGTGTTGGTCGTTGTAGAACCAGAAAATAAATTTGCATCATTATCTGGACGTAACCTATCAAACGTAACAGTCGTTACTTCTGATAATGTTACTGTGTTAGATGTTGCAAAGAGTGATAAAGTATTAGCCACTCAAACTGCTCTTACTCATATTGAGGAGGTGCTTGTATAATGAATTTACTAGATGTAATCAAACGTCCAGTGATCACTGAAAAAACAATGCTTGATATGGACGAAAAAAAATATACGTTCGAAGTTGACACTGGCGCAAATAAAACATTAGTAAGACAAGCTGTTGAGTCAGCTTTTGATGTAAAAGTTGCAAATGTCAATATCCTCAATGTACATCCTAAACCAAAACGTATGGGTCAATATCAAGGATATACAAGAAAACGTCGCAAAGCAGTTGTTACTTTAACGCAAGACTCAAAAGAAATTGAAATTTTCTCAGCGGAATAAGCTGAACTGTTTGCATAAAAATCGAAATAGGAGGGAAATGACGTGGCACTTAAAAAGTATAAAGCTATTACCAATGGTCGTCGTAATATGACAACATCTGATTTTGCTGAAGTTACTACTAACAAGCCAGAAAAAACATTAATGGCACCATTGAAAAATAATGCAGGTCGTAATAACAACGGTCGCATTACTGTACGTCATCAAGGTGGCGGACATAAGCGGAAATACCGTATGATCGACTTTAAACGCAATAAAGATGATGTTGTTGCGACAGTTAAATCGATCGAGTATGATCCAAACCGTTCCGCAAATATCGCGTTAATTCATTATAAAGACGGAGTAAAATCATACATTTTAGCACCAAAAGGTCTAAAAGTCGGCGCAACAGTTGTTTCAGGAAGCCAAGCTGATATCAACCTTGGAAACAGCCTACCTTTAAAGGACATCCCAGTTGGTACTGTTGTGCATAATGTTGAATTAAAACCAGGTAAGGGTGGACAATTAGTCCGTTCTGCAGGAACTAGAGCCCAAGTACTTGGTAATGAAGGAAAATACGTATTGGTTCGTTTGAATTCAGGCGAAGTTCGTATGATCTTGTCGACTTGCCGCGCTACAGTTGGTTCAGTTGGCAATGAACAACATGAATTGATCAATATCGGAAAAGCAGGTCGTTCGCGCTGGATGCATAAACGCCCAACCGTTCGCGGTAGTGTTATGAACCCTAATGATCACCCACATGGTGGTGGGGAAGGAAGAGCACCAGTAGGACGTGTAGCACCTCTTTCTCCTTGGGGACAAAAAGCAGTTGGTTTGAAAACTCGTAAGAAGAACAAAGCATCTAATAAGCATATTGTTCGTAGTCGTAAGAAAAAATAAATAATTAACTGTTTATAACATAATTTAAAAGGAGGTTCACCATGAGTCGTAGTGTTAAAAAAGGACCTTTTTGTGATGATCATTTGATGAAAAAAATTGAAGCACAACAAGGTGTTGAAAAGAAAAAAGTAATTAAGACTTGGTCTCGTCGTTCAACGATCTTCCCAAGTTTTATCGGATATACTATCGCCGTGTATGACGGACGTAAACATGTTCCTGTTTATATCCAAGAAGACATGGTAGGACACAAATTAGGTGAGTTTGCACCAACAAGAAACTTTCGCGGACACGCTAAAGATGATCGTAGAACATCAGCTCGCTAATCTGAGAGGAGGAAAAAGAAATGGCAGAACAAATTACCTCAGCAAAAGCTACTGCTAAAACAGTTCGCGTTTCTCCTCGCAAATCACGTTTAGTTATTGATTTGATTAGAGGGAAAAGCGTCAGCGAAGCTATTGCTACTTTGAAATTTACGCCAAATAAATCAGCTGGAGCTATCGAAAAAGTATTGATGTCAGCTGTAAGTAATGCAGAAAACAACTATGACTTAGAAGTTGAAAATTTAGTTGTGGCTGAAGCATTTGTAGATGAAGGACCAACCATGAAACGTTTCCGTCCTCGAGCAAAAGGTTCAGCATCTCCAATCAACAAACGTACAAGTCATATCACGGTTGTTGTATCAGAAAAATAAGGAGGGATAGTCAGTGGGTCAAAAAATAAATCCAATTGGAATGCGTATCGGTATTATCCGTGATTGGGAAGCAAAATGGTATGCTGAAAAAGAATACGCAGATTTATTACATGAAGATTTACGGATCCGTGAATTTATCGGTGAAAAACTTGCTGAAGCGGCAGTATCGACTGTAGAAATCGAACGTGCTGCCAAACGTGTGAATATTTCAATCCACACTGCAAGACCAGGTATGGTTATCGGTAAAGGCGGTTCTGAAGTTGAAAATCTAAGAAAACAATTAAATAAATTAACAGGCAAACGAGTTCATATTAATATCGTTGAAGTTAAAAAATCTGATTTAGATGCAAAATTAGTTGGAGAAGGCATTGCCCGTCAACTTGAAAATCGTGTTGCGTTTCGTCGTGCACAAAAACAAGCGATCCAACGTACAATGCGTGCAGGAGCAGAAGGTATTAAAACCCAAGTTTCTGGTCGTTTAAACGGAGCAGATATTGCTCGTGTGGAAGGATATTCAGAAGGAACTGTTCCTTTGCATACACTTCGTGCAGATATTGACTATGCATGGGAAGAAGCAGACACAACATACGGAAAACTAGGAGTTAAAGTGTGGATCTATCGTGGAGAAATTCTTCCAACTAAAAATAACACTGAGAAGGGAGGGGAATAAACATGTTAGTACCTAAACGTGTAAAACACCGTCGTGAGTTCCGTGGAAGAATGCGCGGAGAAGCTAAAGGCGGTAAAGAAGTTACTTTTGGCGAATATGGTTTGCAAGCTCTTGAATCTTCTTGGATTACAAACCGACAAATTGAAGCTGCACGTATCGCAATGAACCGTTATATGAAACGTGGTGGGAAAGTATGGATTAAAATTTTCCCTCACAAATCTTATACAGCAAAAGCTATCGGTGTACGTATGGGTTCAGGTAAAGGGGCACCAGAAGGCTGGGTAGCTCCAACAAAACGTGGTAAAATCCTTTTTGAAATCGCCGGCGTTTCCGATGAAGTCGCTAAAGAAGCTTTACGCCTTGCTTCTCACAAATTGCCAATTAGAACCAAGATCGTAAAACGTGAAGAAATGGGTGGTGAATCGAATGAAGGTTAAAGATATCAGAGAGTTAACCACTGCCGAAATGCTAGACCAAGAAAAACAATTTAAAGAAGAATTGTTTAATCTTCGTTTCCAATTAGCTACCGGACAATTAGAAAATACAGCGCGTATTAAAGAGGTACGCAAATCGATTGCACGCATCAAAACAGTGTTGCGTGAACAAGTAAAGTAATAATGGAAGGAGGCCATGAATCGTATGACTGAAGAAAGAAATCACCGTAAGGTTTATCAAGGACGCGTGGTATCTGATAAAATGGATAAAACGATCTCTGTTGTCGTTGAAACAAAGAAAAATCATCCAATTTACGGCAAACGGATTAATTATTCGAAAAAATACAAAGTGCACGATGAAAACAATGAAGCCAAAACTGGTGATATCGTGAGAATTATGGAAACTCGTCCATTATCAGCTACAAAACGTTTTCGTTTAGTAGAAATCGTTGAAGAAGCAGTGATTATTTAATTACACGAGATTTTCCTATATAGATTAAATTGCTATATTTGAAAGGAGGATATACATCGTGATCCAACAAGAAAGTCGTTTAAAAATTGCTGATAATTCGGGGGCACGCGAAATTTTAACGGTCAAAGTCCTAGGTGGCTCAGGTCGAAAAACTGCGAATATCGGTGATGTGATCGTCGCTACGGTCAAACAAGCAACGCCAGGTGGGGTTGTCAAAAAAGGCGAAGTTGTAAAAGCAGTTATTGTTCGTACAAAATCAGGCGCTCATCGTGCTGACGGTTCTTACATTAAATTTGATGAAAATGCTGCGGTGATCATTCGCGATGATAAAAGCCCACGCGGAACTCGTATCTTCGGGCCAGTTGCTCGCGAACTACGCGAAAGTAATTACATGAAGATTGTTTCGCTAGCACCAGAAGTACTATAGTGGTTATTTAATATCAAAGGAGGTGCGAAACAAGAATGTTTGTTAAAAAAGGCGATAAAGTAAAAGTTATTACTGGTAAAGACAAAAATAAAGAGGGCGTCATTTTAGAAGCTCATCCAAAAAACGACAAGGTTGTCGTCGAAGGTGTTAATGTTGTGAAAAAACATCAAAAACCTTCTCAAACTGCACCGCAAGGCGGGATCTCTGAACAAGAAGCTCCGATCCATGTATCGAATGTTATGTTGATCGATCCTTCAAGTGGTGAAGCAACCCGAGTTGGCTATCAAACAGTGGACGGTAAAAAAGTCCGTGTTTCTAAAAAAACTGGTGAAGTTATTGATAAATAAACAAATCAAGAAGGGAGGGGCAACTAAATGAACCGCCTTAAAGAAAAATATACACAAGATATCGTTCCATCATTAGTACAAAAATTTGACTATAGTTCTGTTATGCAAACACCAAAGGTTGAAAAAATCGTTATTAATATGGGTGTTGGTGATGCAGTATCTAATGCTAAGAATCTAGACAAAGCAGTTGAAGAATTACAATTGATTTCTGGACAAAAACCTTTAGTTACAAAAGCTAAAAAATCTGTTGCAGGCTTCCGTCTGCGTGAAGGAATGCCAATCGGCACTAAAGTTACTTTGCGTGGAGACAGAATGTATGACTTCTTGGATAAATTAGTAAATGTTTCCTTACCACGTGTACGTGACTTCCATGGTGTAAGCAAAAAAGCTTTCGATGGTCGTGGAAACTACACTTTAGGTATCAAAGAACAATTGATCTTCCCTGAAGTTGACTATGATTCAGTCGACAAGGTACGAGGAATGGATATCGTTATTGTTACAACAGCAAACACTGATGAAGAATCTCTTGAATTGTTAACACAATTAGGAGTGCCATTCCAAAAATAAAAGGAGGCGAAGAAATTGGCTAAAAAGTCACAAGTTGCTAAAAATAAACAAACCGCAAAATATTCAGTACAAGAATATACTCGCTGTGAACGCTGTGGTCGTCCACGTTCTGTTTATCGTAAATTTCACCTTTGCCGTATTTGCTTCCGCGAACTGGCCTACAAAGGTCAAATTCCCGGCGTGAAGAAAGCTAGCTGGTAAAAAAGTAAACTCGCAAAAAGGAGGTAAATCATCTAATGGTCATGACAGATCCAATTGCAGATTTTCTAACACGTATCCGTAATGCCAATATGGCAAGGCATGATGTTTTAGAAGTTCCTGCTTCAAAAATCAAACACGACATTGCTGAAATCCTTAAAAATGAAGGTTTCGTTCGTAATGTTGAATATATCGAAGATGACAAACAAGGCGTAATCCGTTTATTCCTTAAATACGGGAAAGATGGTGAACGTGTGATCACTAACTTGAAACGTATCTCTAGACCAGGTCTGCGTGCTTATGTCAAAGCTGACGAAGTACCTAAGGTATTGAATGGTTTAGGCATTGCAGTTGTTTCAACTTCTGACGGTGTGATCACTGACAAAGAAGCTAGAGCAAAAAATGTTGGCGGCGAAGTTGTCGCTTATGTATGGTAATTTAATAAATACACAAGGAGGTGTCTTTCCGTGAGTCGTATTGGGAATAAAGTTGTCGTTTTGCCAGAAAACGTTGAAGTTAAAATGGATGGCAACGATGTAACAGTTAAAGGACCCAACGGTGAATTAACTCGTGCATTTTCACCAGATATTAAATTTAATATCGATGGAAGTGAAGTGACATTTACCCGTCCAAACGAAAGTCAAAAAATGAAAACAATTCATGGAACAACCCGTGCAAACTTCAATAATATGGTTGTCGGTGTATCTGAAGGCTTTCAAAAATCGTTAGAACTTGTGGGTGTCGGATACCGTGCCCAATTACAAGGGACAAAACTTATCTTAAACGTTGGTTATTCACAACCAGTTGAATTAGAAACTCCAGCAGGGACTACTATTGAAGTTCCAGCCAATAACCAAATTATAATCAAGGGTTCTAATAAAGAACTTGTTGGTAAAGTAGCTGCTAAGATCCGTAGTATTCGTTCACCAGAACCTTATAAAGGCAAAGGTATTCGTTATGCTGGCGAACAAGTGCGCAGCAAAGAAGGTAAGACAGGTAAATAAACAAGTCCGCAAAAGAATAAGACAAATCGCGGCCTAGACTAATACAGTTAAAGAGGTGACAATTGTGATTACAAAACCAGACAAAAATAAAACACGTCAAAAAAGACATCAACGTGTGAGAAATAAAATCTCTGGTACTGCTGAGTGCCCACGCTTGAACGTTTTCCGTTCTAATAAAAACATCTACGCGCAAGTAATTGATGACGTAGCGGGTGTGACGCTAGCAAGTGCCTCTACCTTGGATAAAAATATTTCAGGTGGAACAAAAACTGAGCAAGCAGAAACAGTCGGTAAATTAGTTGCTGACCGTGCATCAGAAAAAGGTATTAAAGAAGTAGTCTTTGACCGTGGTGGATACCTTTACCATGGCCGCATAGCAGCTTTAGCAACAGCTGCACGCGAAAATGGACTAGAATTTTAAAAAAAGGAGGAACACCATTCATGGCTTATATTGATCCAAATAACTTGGAAATAGAAGACCGTGTCGTTGCGATCAACCGAGTATCAAAGGTCGTAAAAGGCGGTAGTCGTATGCGTTTTGCAGCTTTAGTCGTTGTCGGTGATAAAAACGGACACGTAGGATTTGGTACAGGTAAAGCACAAGAAGTACCAGAAGCAATCCGTAAAGCTGTTGACGATGGAAGAAAAAACTTAATTGAAGTACCAATGGTTGGCTCAACAATTCCACATGAAGTCATTGGCTCATTCAGTGGTGGATATATTCTATTGAAACCAGCTGAAGCTGGTGCTGGAGTTGCTGCAGGTGGACCTGTTCGTGCGGTATTAGAACTTGGCGGTGTAGCCGATGTAACATCTAAATCTTTAGGCTCTAATACGCCGATCAATGTTGTTCGTGCAACAATTAAAGGATTGACAGAATTAAAACGCGCTGAAGAAGTTGCTGAACTTCGCGGCAAATCTGTAGAAGAAATTATTGGTTAGGAGGACAATTCTAATGGCTGAATTAAAAATCACATTAAAAAGCAGTATTATTGGACGTCCTCAAAATCAACGCGATACAGTAAAAGCGTTAGGATTAAAAAAAGTGAACAGTACTGTTGTTAAACCTGCGAATGAGGCAGTCAAAGGCATGGTTGCAACTATTGCACACTTAGTGGACGTAGAAGAAGTGTAACAACGATTCGATGAATCGATTTTAACTAAGGAGGTGCCAAACACATGAAACTTCATGAACTAGAATCTGCAAAAGGTTCACGTCAAGTACGCAATCGCGTGGGACGTGGTTCATCATCAGGCAATGGTAAGACTGCAGGACGTGGTCAAAAAGGACAAAAAGCTCGTTCAGGCGGTGGAACTCGTCTTGGTTTTGAAGGTGGTCAAACAGAATTATTCCGCCGTTTACCAAAACGTGGTTTTACCAACGTTAATCGTAAAGAATATGCGATTATCAATGTTGACCTTTTGAACAATTTTGAAGATGGAACTGAAGTTACTCCCGCTGTTTTAGCTGAAGCTGGGTTTGTAAAAAAACAAAAAGCTGGCATTAAAGTGTTGGGTAATGGACAAGTAACCAAAAAATTAACTGTGAAAGCAGCGAAGTTTTCTAAAGCAGCGCAAGAATCTATTGAAGCTGCTGGTGGGTCAATTGAGGTGATCTGATGTTAAAACTTTTAAAGGACGCTTTTAAAGTCAAGGATATTAGATCAAGGATCTTGTTTACAATATTTATTCTGTTTATATTCCGTGTTGGAACGCATGTTACTGTTCCAGGGGTCGATGCAGCAGAGTTACAAACTATTTCTGAATTACCTTTTATGAATATGTTGGATTTAGTCAGTGGTAGTGCGATGCAACGTTTTTCGATTTTTTCGATGGGCGTTTCGCCCTACATTACTGCTTCGATTATCGTTCAGTTGATGCAAATGGATATTGTTGCGAAATTCACTGAATGGTCAAAACAAGGTGAAGTGGGACGTAAAAAGCTGAATCAAGCGACTCGTTATATCACTTTAGTGTTGGGCTTTTTACAATCTATTGCACTGACAGCTGGTTTCCAAGTTTTCACTCAATTCGGTTTTGTTCCTAATCCTTCAATCTCAACTTATGTTGTTATTGGAGTTATTTTAACCACAGGTACCATGTTTGTTACTTGGTTGGGGGAACTGATCACTGAAAAAGGGATCGGAAACGGTGTGTCCATGCTTATCTTTGCAGGGATTATTTCTCGTTTACCTGTTTCAATCAAAGAAATAACAGAAGATTATTTTATTAATATTAACCAAGATGACCTTTGGAAATCAATTTTATTTGTGGTTATTTTAGTTATTGCGATGTTGGTGATCGTAACGATCGTTACCTTTGTTCAACAAGCAGAAAGAAAGATCCCGATTCAGTATACAAAACGTGTAGCAGGAGCTCCAACAAGTAGTTATCTACCTTTAAAAGTAAATGCTGCTGGCGTTATTCCTGTTATCTTTGCTAGTTCCTTGATTACAACACCTAATGCGATCATTCAGGCTTTTGGATCTGCCAGAGGAGAAACCTGGTTTGATGTAATCCAAATGCTTTTCAATTATAATACAGTGCCTGGCGCTATTTTATATGCTGTATTGATCGTTGGTTTTACTTTCTTTTATGCTTTTGTTCAAGTAAATCCCGAAAAGTTATCGGAAAACTTGCAAAAACAAGGAAGCTATATTCCAAGTGTGCGTCCGGGAAAAGGAACAGAAGAGTTCGTCTCAAGGTTATTGATGCGTTTGAGTACAGTGGGTTCGATCTTTTTAGGGGCAGTAGCATTGCTTCCAATTATCGCATCCATGTTATGGGACCTTCCAGAATCAATTGGTTTGGGTGGAACGAGCTTATTGATCGTTATCAGTGTAGCGCTTGAAACTGCCAAACAAATAGAAGGTCTAATGCTAAAACGTCAATATACAGGTTTCATAAATTAGAGTTTTATTGTAGTGTTGGGGCTTTTTCCTCAACACTGGAAAAAACTTGCAGGAGGAATAAAAAATGAACCTTGTTCTAATGGGACTCCCTGGAGCTGGTAAAGGGACTCAAGCAGAAAAAATTATTGCTAAATATAATATTCCGCAAATTTCAACTGGAGATATGTTCAGACAAGCAATTGCTAAACAAACAGATCTTGGCTTAGAAGCAAAGTCTTATATGGATAAAGGTGAGCTTGTTCCTGATGAAGTAACAAACGGAATCGTTAAAGAACGTTTAGCTGAATCAGATACCGAAGATGGCTTTTTATTGGATGGCTTTCCTCGTACGTTAGATCAAGCAGAAGCCTTAGATGACATGATGCAAGATTTAAGTAAAAAGATTGACGCTGTTATTGAGATAAAAGTGCCAGAAGAGGTACTGGTCGAGCGTTTATCTGGTCGTTACATTTGCCGCGATTGCGGTGCCACATATCATAAGATTTTTAATCCACCTAAAGTGGAAGGAACTTGTGATCGTTGTGGAGGACATGATTTTTACCAACGGGATGATGACAAACCAGAAACTGTCAGAAATCGTATTTCGGTCAATGTAAAAAATAGCGAACCTATTTTGAATCATTATGATAAAAAGGGCTTGCTATATTCTATTGATGGAAATCGTGAGATCGATGAAGTTTTTGCGGAAATTCAACAAATTCTAACGAAGTAATTCTTGCTCTTTTTCGTGTTCTAGTAACTTTTTCTTGTAAATAGTTAGGCATTATGCTAAAATATATCAGTCCGACTTCTAGATTGATAGAAAATTGTTGAAAAGAAGTTAAGGTGGGAACACGACACAGGTTTCCGCCGTTTTATCGCGTAAAGTTGCGAAACAAGTACAAGGGGGTACTGTGCGTGGCAAAAGAAGACATGATAGAAATTGAAGGTACAGTCGTCGAAACTTTACCAAATGCAATGTTTAAAGTCGAACTTGAAAATGGCCATGAGATTCTTGCGACTGTTTCTGGCAAAATCCGAATGCACTATATTCGTATTTTACCGGGCGATAAGGTGACTGTTGAACTTTCGCCTTATGATTTGAGTCGTGGTCGTATTACGTATCGTTTTAAATAATTGTACTTACGTAAAACCATAGGAGGTAAGTATTATGAAAGTAAGACCATCAGTAAAACCAATGTGTGATAATTGTAAAGTCGTTCGTCGTAAAGGACGCGTTATGGTGATTTGTTCTGCAAATCCAAAACATAAACAACGTCAAGGATAATTGGAGGTGTAACAAGATATGGCTCGTATTGCAGGAGTAGATATTCCTCGGGAAAAACAAGTAGTTGTCTCTCTTACTTATATTTTTGGTGTCGGAGATACAACTGCTAAAAGTATTTTAGCAGAAGCAGGTGTTGCTGAAGATGTTCGTGTTCGTGATTTAACCAACGAACAAACTGACGCGATCCGCGCAGCTGTTGATAATCTAAAAGTTGAGGGTGACCTTCGTCGTGAAGTGAACTTAGATATCAAACGTTTGATGGAAATTGGTTCATATCGCGGTATGCGTCATCGTCGTGGTTTGCCTGTTCGTGGACAACATACTAAAAATAATGCCCGTACACGTAAAGGTCCCGCAACAACTATCGCAGGCAAGAAAAAATAATTTCTAATGAAGGAGGTTAAACTTCATGGCACAAAAAAAGGTGAATCGTAAACGCCGTGTGAAAAAGAATATTGAATCCGGAGTTGCACATATTCATTCAACATTCAATAATACAATTGTGATGATCACTGATCAACATGGTAACGCGTTATCATGGTCTTCAGCAGGTGCATTAGGATTTAGAGGAAGTAGAAAATCAACACCATTTGCCGCTCAATTAGCAGCAGAAACTGCGGCAAAATCAGGAATGGAACACGGATTGAAAAATGTAGAAGTAACTGTAAAAGGCCCAGGTTCAGGACGTGAAGCAGCAATTCGTTCATTACAAGCAGCAGGATTGGAAGTGGCTGCAATTCGTGACGTAACACCAGTTCCTCATAATGGATGCCGCCCTCCAAAACGCCGTCGTGTTTAATGAGTGCTGCTCATTTTGAGTTTCAAAATTATGTCATTGAACAAGACACTTTTCGTTTTGAAAGGGGTAAGAGATAAGAATGATTGAATTCGAAAAACCAAGAATCGCGAAGATTGATGAAGAGAAAGATTATGGCAAGTTTATCGTAGAACCTCTGGAAAGAGGCTATGGAACTACATTAGGAAATTCCCTGCGTCGTATTTTGTTATCTTCTTTACCAGGAGCAGCAATCACAAGTATTCAAATCGATGGCGTGTTACATGAGTTTTCAACGATCAAAGGTGTTCGCGAAGATGTTGCACAAATTGTTTTGAATATTAAAGGTCTTGCGTTAAAACTTTACAGCGAAGAAGAAAAAAACCTTGAAATCGATATTACAGGACCGGCTACAATAACCGCTGGCGATATCATCGTTGATAGTGACGTAGAGATCCTTAATAAAGATATGTATATCTGCACGGTAGCAGAAGGTACAAGATTTCATGCTCGCTTGTCGGTACAACCTGGACGTGGATATGTTCAAGCTGAAGAAAACAAAAAAGAAGATATGCCCATTGGTGTTCTTCCAGTTGATTCAATTTATACGCCCGTTCGCCGTGTGAATTATCAAGTAGAAAATACACGTGTTGGTCGCCGGGATGATTATGATAAACTGACGATGGAACTTTGGACAGATGGTTCGATTGAACCACTTGACGCTTTAAGTTTATCAGCGAAAATCCTTACAGACCATTTAGAAATTTTTGTGAATATGACCGATGAAGCGAAAAATACAGACATCATGGTCGAAAAAGAAGAAACACAAAAAGAAAAAATGTTAGAAATGACAATCGAAGAGTTGGACTTATCTGTTCGTTCTTATAATTGTCTAAAACGTGCCGGTATTAATACTGTACAAGAATTAACAAATAAATCTGAACCAGAAATGATCAAAGTACGTAATTTGGGCCGTAAATCTCTTGAAGAAGTAAAATCAAAATTAAGTGATCTTGGTCTAGGATTACGTAAAGACGATTAATTTTTACGAAGGAGGGAAACCACGTGAGTTATCGTAAATTAGGACGCACATCTAACCAACGTAAAGCGATGTTGCGTGATTTAACAACTGATTTAATCATTAACGAACGAATTGAAACCACAGAAGCTCGTGCAAAAGAAGTTCGTTCTACAGCAGAAAAAATGATTACGCTAGGAAAACGCGGTGATTTGCATGCACGTCGTCAAGCAGCTGCTTTTGTACGTAATGAAGTAGCTAATGTGCGTGAAGAGGATGAAGAGATTATTATTGATTCAGCTTTACAAAAGCTTTTTAATGATCTTGGACCTCGCTATGAACAACGCCAAGGTGGTTATACTCGCATCTTGAAGACTGAACCAAGACGCGGAGACGCTGCAGCAATGGCTATCCTAGAACTTGTCTAAAATCTATTGAAGCAGTATTAGTAATTAAACTAATAGCTAGCATCACTTTGTCGATGATTTTAAGAGTGTTATGATGTTGGAAATATTTTTTCCGAGTCTAGCTCAGCACTGCTCCCTGAATTATCAGGGAGCAGGCATTCATCATAAAGTGTTTTTTTTTAGTTTCGATTAGCTATAAATCTTATAGCTAATCGAAAGTAAAAGAAAACGTTATAGACTATTTGTTAGAGTAATTGAAATATTAACTTTTTTTTGGTAGTGTTAGTTAGAATCAGATAGCTTTTAATTTTTGTGAATGAATATAGTGAATTTGTCTTACGTACTTTTTAGTCTATTTTACATAAAGGAGCAACCATGGAACCTATCATAAGTTTAAAAAATATTACATTTCGCTATCAAGCTGATCAAACGCAACCTGCTCTGCAAGATTTATCACTAGCTGTAAATAAAGGAGAATGGGTAGCGATTATCGGACATAATGGCTCAGGTAAATCGACTTTGGCTAAAACGATAAATGGATTATTATTGCCAGAAACAGGGAACATTTCTGTGGGTCAATTGCAATTAAATGAAGAGAATATTTGGACGATACGTAAGATGGTAGGTATGGTTTTTCAAAATCCAGATAATCAATTTGTAGGTGCTACGGTTGAAGACGACGTCGCTTTTGGAATGGAAAATCAAGGCGTTCCGCGAGAAGAGATGGTCCCTAGAGTTAAGGAAGCTTTAGAACAAGTCAAATTAACGGATTTTGCAGCTAAAGAACCAGCACGGTTGTCTGGCGGGCAAAAACAACGAGTAGCGATTGCTGGGATTTTAGCTTTACGCCCCGATATTATTATTCTTGATGAAGCAACAAGTATGTTAGATCCTGAAGGTCGTCAAGAAGTGATATCTATTCTAAAAGAAGTTAAAGAAAAATATCAGTTAACTGTTTTATCTATTACTCATGATATTGATGAAGCAGCCAATGCGAATCGAATTCTTGTGATGCGTGAAGGACAATTGATGGATGAGGGGACACCTGCTCAGATTTTTTCTCAAGGGCCGAATTTAATAGAAAAAGGATTAGATTTGCCGTTTCCTGAAAGATTAAAACAATCATTAAAGGATCGTGGCGTTGCAGTACCTGAAAAATACCTAACTGAAGAAGGGATGGTCGACTGGTTATGGACATCGTTTTTGAACAAGTAAATTTTACTTTTCAACCGGGCTCACCTTTTGAACAGCGTGTCTTATATGATATCAATATGACGATTAAAGAAGGAACTTATAATGCTCTGGTGGGACATACGGGCAGTGGAAAGTCAACTATCTTACAGCATTTAAACGCCTTATTGAAGCCGACTTCAGGTAATGTAAAGATTGGCGAGCGAACGATCACGCCAGAAACAAATAATAAAAATTTAAAACCTATTCGTAAAAAAGTGGGTATTGTCTTTCAGTTTCCTGAATCGCAGTTGTTTGAAGAAACAGTGGGTAAGGATATTGCTTTTGGGCCGAAAAATTTTGGTGTGTCAGAAGATGAGGCATTGAAATTGGCAAAAGAATATTTAACATTAGTGGGACTAGACGAGAGTTATCTTGATCGTTCTCCCTTTGATTTATCAGGTGGACAAATGCGTAGAGTGGCTATTGCCGGCGTATTAGCAATGGAACCAGAAGTTTTAGTACTAGATGAACCCACGGCAGGACTTGATCCGCAGGGACGTCGAGAAATGATGGCGATATTCGAACATTTACATAAGGCTCGTCATATGACTATTGTGCTAGTTACACACTCGATGGATGATGTTGCTGATTATGCTGATTATGTTTATGTCTTAGAAAAAGGACAACTTGTAAAAGATGGGACACCAGAAAAAGTCTTTCAAAATGTAGAGTGGTTGCAAAACAAACAATTGGGCGTTCCTACTGCAGCTGCATTTGCTAAACGTTTGGAAAAGGCCGGAATGGTTTTTGACAAATTACCTCTTACTGCAGAAGAGTTGGCAGATGAACTAGTGGCAAGAGGAGGACAAGCAAATGATGAATAAGCTGATTTTAGGTAGATATATCCCAGGAGATTCATTGATCCATCGTTTAGATCCTCGGGCAAAATTGTTGACCAGTTTTTATTTTATAGGAGTCATTTTTTTCGCCAATAATTGGCAAAGTTATTTACTTTTAGGTTTGTTTACACTTTTTTGTATCTATTTATCAAAAGTTGACTTTGGTTTTTTTCTGCGTGGTGTTCGACCATTATTGTGGTTGATATTGTTTACTGTTGCTTTGCAAATTCTATTTACCTCTGGCGGACAAGTGTACTGGCAGTGGGGCGTTTTTCAAATTACAGAGTTTGGCGTTCAAAATGGTATTTTTATTTTTTGTCGGTTTGTGTTGATTATATTCATGTCTACCTTACTAACATTAACAACCCCTCCATTGGAACTTTCGGATGCGATTGAATTCATTTTACGTCCTTTAAATGCAATCAATTTTCCAGTTCATGAAATTTCTTTGATGCTGTCTATTGCCTTACGTTTTGTGCCAACGTTAATGGATGAGACTGAAAAAATTATGAACGCACAACGTGCTCGCGGTGTTGATTTCAGTGAAGGAAATTTGATCCAAAAAATGAAAGCTGTCATTCCGTTGCTCATTCCTTTATTTGTGTCGAGTTTTAATCGTGCGGATGATTTAGCAACAGCGATGGAAGCTCGCGGTTATCAAGGAGGAGAGGGACGGACAAAATATCGCATATTGCACTGGCATAAAAAAGATACCTTTTCTGTTTGTGCTTATGCCTTTTTAACCCTTGCACTAATATACTTAAGAGCTTAAAATAATGGAGACAAAAAGTGGATGTTTGCTTATTGTCTCTATTTTGCTGTGAATCACTACGAGTCAGCGACCCAAGGGAGCTGAGAGTAGATCCTTCAAGGCCTTAGCGACTTGTCGCTTAGACCTTGATGAGATCGAAGCGTAAGCGAAGTGATGAA
>FLSG01003556.1_pt1 | contig 44556 bp, 37 predicted proteins | sample 1550511 | NCBI WGS metagenome assembly FLSG01 (sample SAMEA4031768, study PRJEB14383) | metagenome | biome: human; feature: oral; material: saliva | place: Philippines | collected 2014
GAACATGAGCATCTGATATAGAATATTATATTTAAAATAAAGTATTCATATATTAACAATTGTGGTTATTTAACCCTATTTAAAAATTAAAAAAACAGTAATGAAACTCAACGTCATATCTTGGTTTCATTACTGTTCTTAATAAAAAATATTTTCACTGATTTATTTCTTGATGTCACTATAATATTTTTATATCTATTAACGGTTAATTGACCTTGCAATCATTGATAGCGTATGTCTTTCACCCCGTAACGCTTTACTCAATTCAAATATATTCTCCACCGGTGCTAGTCCACAGGAACTACCATCACCAATGTGTTGGATATCTACACCACATATTTTATTTCTAATCGCAAAATCTCTAATTGTACTGGGATCAGCGCTTTCTTGACTTGTACCAATAGCTGACATCACAAGCCCACCATTACGATGTACGACTTTCACAATATCTTTAAGTTGCGTCTCGTCAAAACCTGGGACTGTACCAACTGCAGGTACAAGTATCATATCTGCCCCTGCTTCAATGAATTTTTCTACATATGTTTTTGTAATAACAGGTTCATCTACGCCAGAGCTATGCATTTTTCCAGCAATAATTAAACCTGAAAAATGTGCGCTTGTACTTTCAATTGCTTCTATAATTTTATCATTGGTTACTCCAGTTGCTGGATTGCCTGTCATACAAATAAAATTGACACCTAATTGTTCGAGCGCTCGAACTGTCTCAGAGCTTGCTTGACGCCCTAGTGCAATATCTAAGTGTGCCTCGGTCATATTTGCACGTTTATCAACTGGTTCTAAGTTCACCCCTACAGGTCTACCAACTAAATATCTCAATGTCTCTATCACGTGCGCCCCTTCACCAATGTTTTTTACTTTTGGATTAAATGCATCAAAACCATTTAATAAAATCAAATCTGCACCAAACGCACGGGCTAATTCAGCATTAGAAATATCTGGCACCATAGGCGTTTCAGTAACGATGTTTTCAGATAAAACGACACGTCCAGCGCTAGCTTTAATACTCTGCTTCAATTCTTTGCCTGTCATTTCAATGAGTTCTGATGCGTTGGCGCTCAATAATCTTTTTACCATATGATATCTACTCCTTGTATAAGCTGTTTTAGTTCCAACATGCTTTATAATTGAAATTCCAATTAATAAATATATTTCTTTTTACCTTTAAACTAAACGTGCTATATAGTTAATTATTTTACCATATACGCTATCGTCCGCTTATTTTAATTCTTTTTTAATAAAAAGCATTCTATATTCATTATCTGTTTTTAAAATTTTAAATTATTTAATTTTCAAAAACTGTAGCGTTTCATAAATATTAGTGTGATAATATATTTCAATATACATTACAAGGGGGAAGTTATATGCATTGTCCAAATTGCGGAAGTCCTATCGAAACATCAGATTTGTTTTGTGGGGAATGTGGGACAAAACTAACACAACAATCTAATAATACAAAGGTCAATTCGACTGCCACATCCCAACAAACACAGCATCATTCCATTTCAAAACAAGAAACGACACAACCTTCAGCTCAGTCAAATCATAAAAACGAAACATTTTCAACACACACAAATGTTATTTTAAATGAGTCAAAAAATTTCTTTTCAACTGCTTTCAGTCATCCAGATAAAGAACTTGCCAGCCCACACTATTTTTCTTATAAAACATTATTCAGTGTAATTATAGCTGGTTTTATATTGTCAATGATACTACTAGCCATTATTATCCCAGCTGAAATAGCATATATTATGAGCAGCAAAGCAAGTGTAGTTTTTAACATTACATTCTTCTTGCTCATAGCAATTACAGTGCTCTTTGGTATCACATTTGCTCTAATTAAAATTTTAAATATTAAAATAAGCCTACATAAAGCACTTTCAGATTTTGTATTAATAAACACCCTATCAGTGGTGATACTTTTACTAGGTTTACTATTTTCAGCAATCCATGTACCTAGTTTTGCAGTACTACTTATTATTATTTCTATATTATTTACTTTCATAGCACCAATATACTTAATTACCAAATATAGCCATAATCAGAGCATACGTATGCCAGTCATTTATTCTATGCTTATCTATATCGTTATCTTAGGCGTCATTTTACGCATCCTAGTCGAGGGTACTATTTCAAATACATTAAATGACTTAAGTTCATTTTTTAACACAGGTTACTAAGGAGGGAGTCAACCATGAAATATTGTAATAATTGTGGCGCAGAACTCAAACCAGGCCAACGCGTTTGTACACAATGTGGCACACCTGTCCAACAAAGATCAACACACCCAACACCACCAAAAAAATCAAAATTACCTATATATATCATCATTGTAGCCGTCATTGTTATTATAATTGCTTTATTTACTGCCTATAAAATCATCGATGCACAATTATCTCCAACTAAACAAGCAGAAGCAATTTCTAAAGATTTAAAAGACCAAGATACAGATAGCTTGGCCAATCATTTAACATCAAATGGAGATCCCATTTCTAAAGACGAAGCTAAAGCAATTTATAAATATATTGATGAAACAGATAGCGTTGATCGCGTTGCAGATGAATTACAAAATAGTGCTAAAAATGTAAAAAATCACAAACTAAATGATCATACAGTCACTGTAGGTGATACCTCCCTTATTAATATTACTCAAGATGATAAAAAATGGGGAATATTTAAAAATTACATTTTTAACGTAAGTACTGAACCGGTCTCTATTACATCAAATGAAAACAGTACACTTTCTTATAAACTTAACGGTGAAACAAAACAAGTTAAGTTAAAACAAGATAAAACAAAAACACTTGATGACTTCCCTATCGGTATATACGATTTAAAAGCAACACAAAACGTTGAGGATAAAAAATTCAAAGGCGTGGTTCATATCGATATGTCAGAAAGTAATAGTGCTGATCTACAATTCAAACAAAAACGTTTTACTGTAACTATTGATTCAACATACGCTAATTCAGATACACTCAAACTTTACATTAATGATAAAGAACAACCAAATTTTGATGAATTTGATTCAGAAACATATGGGCCATATGCACCAGATGAAAAAGTCGAAGTTTACGCTACAACAAAAGTTGAAGGTAAGCAATTCAAATCTAGTGTAGAAAACATTTCAAGTCCAAAAGAGGACGAAGATGAAATAGATGTTTCATTATCTTTTGATGACGACGCTATCAGTGATTACGAAGATAAAATTTTGGAAAAAGAGACTAACTCTGAGTCTGAAGATGACGATAGTGATTCTAGTTCTGAAGAGAAAGTAACACGTGAAAATGTTATAGATAAAGTAGAGTCTTATGAAGGGAGCGCATTAGATACAGATAATTATACTTATAAAGAACCTGAAAAAACGGAAGATGGCTGGGGATTCTCATTCACTGATAAAGACGGTGAATTAGCTGGTTCTTATACCATTGATGAAGATGGCTATGTTACCGAATATGATGAAGATGGAGAAGAAGTTGATTCAGGGTATTAAATCCTTTTATACAAGCTAGGGATAGAAATGAGCTACATCCAGTTAAGTAGACAACTCAATAGTTAAAATTGTATCTAGGCTGATTTCATATCATTTATGAGGTCAGCCATTTTTAACGTCATGCTTCCATTATTAAAGAAATATTAAAAAAATTAATGTTTAGACTACATTAGTGGGGTATACACAAAGTACGCAATATTATATTTAAAGAAAATTGAAGGTGAGACAATGAATGACAACCATTCTTTCAGTGATTATCCAAAAATCTTAAAAATTGAAGATGACGGAAAGATAATTGCCCTAGACAAAAATGGAAAAGTGAACACGGATTTAAATATTCACACTGTAAGTGATGAACAACAACAAGCTATTTTTGGAGATATATTATACCAGCCTTACCGTCGTATAACTAAAAGTAACCAGTTATATGATACGAATTCACAAAAAAGCCATAATCAAGAACCACATTATAATCAACAAGACCGTGAACGTGAATTATATTTATTAGATGAAAATAAAAAAGCTAAACGTAAAAACGTTTGGTTAGGTTTGGGGGTCATTGTCTTACTGATCGTTGTCATCATTTTTGCAGTTACCACGTATATAAACAGTGATAATAATGAACAACAGTCTACTAAACAGACAAGCGAGCAGCAGTCTGCTAATCAAAACCAATCAAATGATACTCAAGGTAGTAACGTCAATTTCCAACGCCAAAATAATGAAGTTAAGGAGGATATTCAATCATTAAAAGAGAACATTTCTAATTCTAACAATAACACCGATTCTAAGTTGCAATCATTACAAGATAAAGTAGATAGTTTAAAACAAGAAGCAGATTCTAATAAAACAAATAATTTAGCAGAGAAATACCAAACTACCGTAGACGATTTAAAACAAGCCAAAAATGAAAAAGACAATGGTAACACTAATCAAATGCAAGCAGAGCTAGACAAAGCAAATCATAAATTAGACGATATAAAATCAAAGTTCTCTTCTTTATTCAATGACAAAGAAGATACAGATCGCACGAACAATAACGAAAGCTAAACGAACAATCTAACTTAAATTGAACACATATACAATTCAAGCTAATCTTTTTATATGCAACACCCATTATGTTTATTGCATACAAACGCGTCTCCATTTTGATTGGAGATGCGTTTTATTTTGATTATGTATATTTATTTACATGACATGTTCAAATCTATAACCTCCTCTTTATACTTCATTAACTACATGAAAAAAATTTTCAATGAGTGCTAATTAATCACCCCAAGCATTTATTTTTAGTATACAGCACACTGATTTTTAAAGGATTTTCCTCCCCTAAATGTTTATATTTAAATATTACAAAATTAGCAACTATCTTTTGTAAGCGTATACAAAACTGAATTTTCATGCTATTATCTTATAAAATTAAACAAAAGTTTATATTTTAAACTTAAGTTTAACTTTTACTTTATAGCAAAGGAGGTTCGTCATATGAATAAAAATGAACAAGCAGTTTTAGATCGCATTCAAGAAAACCCATTCATCTCACAACAAGAATTAGCACAATCTATTGGATTATCAAGGCCAGCCGTTGCAAATATTATTTCTGGCCTTATACGTAAAGAATATGTATTAGGAAAGGCCTACGTTCTAAACGAAGACTATCCTATTGTTTGTATCGGGGCTGCAAACTTAGATAGAAAATTCTACGTCCATACTGATTTGCAGTTAGAAACTTCTAATCCTGTAACCTCAACAAGATCCATAGGTGGTGTTGCAAGAAACATTGCAGAGAATTTAGGACGTATGGGAGAAACTGTTGCATTTTTGTCAGTAAGCGGAAACGATAGTGAGTGGGATATGATTCATAAATTGTCGAGTCCATTTATGAATTTAGATCATGTGCAACAAATCGAAAGCGCTAATACTGGTTCATATACTGCATTAATCAATAATGAAGGTAATATGGAATATGGTTTAGCAGATATGGAAGTCTATGATTATATTTCACCAGAATTTTTAATTAAGCGAACCCATTTATTAATTAAAGCAAAATGTATTATTGCAGATCTTAATATTTCAAAAAACGCAATAGATTTTCTATGTGCTTATTCAGAAAAGCATAATATTAAACTGATTATTATACCTGTGTCGTCTCCAAAAATGAAAAATATGCCTGATTCATTACATGCTATCGATTGGCTCATTATAAATAGAGATGAAACAGAAACTTATTTAAATATGGAAATCACTAATACAGATGATTTAAAAAATGCTGCTAAAAAATGGAATGACTTGGGCGTGACAAATGTCATTATTACTAATGGCATCAAAGAACTTATTTTTAGAAATCATACAGAAGAAGTCATTAAGTCTGTTATACCTTCTAACCATGTTGTTGATGTAACGGGAGGTGGAGACTCTTTCTCTAGTGCTGTGATATTCAGTTGGCTAAATGAACTAGATACTGAAAGCATACTAACAGCAGGAATGATTAATTCACGAAAAACAATTGAAACTGAATATACAGTGAGACAAAACTTAGATAAAAAACAATTATTTAGAGACCTGGAGGAATATAAAAATGAAACAATACATTGATTTTTCTAAAGAAGTGAAACAAGCTAAAGCAGAGAACAAACCCATTGTAGCATTAGAATCAACCATCATTTCACACGGTATGCCTTATCCACAGAATGTTGAAATGGCAACAAAGGTCGAAAATATTATACGCAAGAACGGTGCGATTCCAGCAACGATTGCATTAATCGACGGAAAAATTAAAATTGGTCTTGAAAAAGAGGAATTAGAGTTACTTGCAAACAGTGACAATGTTGCGAAAGTATCACGCCGCGATTTTACAGAAGTGCTTGCCACTAAACGCGTCGGCGCAACTACAGTTGCCTCAACGATGATGTGTGCTGATTTAGCAGCAATTCAATTCTTTGTTACTGGCGGTATCGGAGGTGTACATAGAGGTGTTGAAAGCACTATGGATATTTCAGCTGATTTAGAAGAATTAAGTAAAACGAATGTCACAGTGATTTGTGCGGGCGCTAAATCTATTTTAGATTTGCCAAAAACAATGGAATATCTTGAAACTCAAGGCGTACCAGTAATTGGCTATAAAACTGATGAGTTGCCAGCATTCTTTACGAGAGAGAGCGGTATTAAATTGAACAGCTCATCTGAAAATCCAGAAGATATTGCACGTATTTGTAAAGTTAAAAATGATTTAGATATTGAAGGTGGCGTAGTTATCGCTAACCCAGTACCTAAAGAAGATGAATTATCTAAATCATATATCGATAGTATCATTGAAGAAGCAGTTAAAGAAGCTGAAGCACTAGGTATTAGCGGCAAAGACTCTACGCCATTCTTACTCGGTAAAATCGTTGAAAAATCTGATGGTAAGAGTTTACACACAAATATTAAACTAGTTGAGAACAATGCGATACTAGGAGCTAAAATTGCAGTTGCTTTCAATCAAATGTAGGTGATCCTTATGTCAATCTTATTTGCCTTTACAGGTATAATTTTTGCATTATTTATCGCTTTTCTATTTAGTTACAATAGAAAAGCAATTGATTTTAAAAAACCACTCGTGATGTTAATCGTTCAAATCGTTATCGTGTTATTTATGATGAACACGAATATTGGTTTAACCATATTAACGGGGTTAGGTTCATTTTTTGAAGAATTAATTAATATTAGTAAAGCGGGCATCGACTTTGTATTCGGTGGTTTACAAAATAAAGGCGCTTCAACATTCTTTATTACAGTGTTATTACCTTTAGTATTTATTTCCGTGTTAATCGGAGTATTAAATTATTTTAAAATTCTTCCATTTATTATTAAATATGTAGGTATTATCATTAATAAAATCACACGCATGGGTCGTCTCGAAAGTTACTTTGCTATTTCAACTTCTATGCTAGGACAACCAGAAGTTTACCTAACAATCAAAGAAATGATTCCTAAATTATCTAAAGCTAAATTATATACGATTACAACTTCCGGTATGAGTGCTGTGAGCATGGCTATGTTAGGTTCGTATATGCAAATGATCGAACCTAAATATGTTGTGACTGCTGTTATGTTAAATATTTTCAGTGCCTTAATTATCGCAAGCGTAATCAATCCTTATAAATCAGACGACAGCGATGTAGAAATCTCTAACTTAACCGCTGATGAAAATATTTCCAATAATGCTAAAGCAAAGCCTAAAAAAATACCCTTCTTCCAGATGATTGGTGATAGTGCAACGGATGGTTTTAAAATTGCCGTAAGTGTTGCTATTATGCTGCTTGCATTCATCTCTCTGATGGAAGCAATCACAGTATTATTTAACTTTGTAGGCTTAGATTTTAAACAATTAATCGGTTTTATCTTTGCCCCTATTGCATTTATTATTGGTATACCATGGAGCGAAGCAGTTCAAGCCGGTTCATTGATGGCGACAAAGTTAATCACGAACGAGTTTGTTGCTATGTTAGATTTCCAAAAATTAGCTGGTGATTTAACACAACGTACACGAGGTATCATTTCTGTATACCTTGTTAGTTTCGCTAACTTTGGTACAGTAGGTATTATTGTTGGTGCAATTAAAGGCTTTAGTAATGAACAAGGCAATAAAGTAGCATCGTTTGCCTTACGTCTACTTCTAGGCTCTACACTAGCTTCAATTATCTCTGCATCAATGATTGGTTTAGTTTTATAAAATAAAAGACGATGGGTAGATTGGTTTATCACCAACCGCCCTCGTCTTTTTTACGAGTTAAAAAAACCTAAGATGAAGTCAGCGGCTTTAGCTAATGCATCAGCAATGCTAGTTCCCATTGTTATCCAATCAGCGTTTAAACCTGCTTTTACCGCTTCACTGATTGCGTTTACGAAATTAGACATTTAATACACCTCTTTCTCTATCACCTTTTATTCAAAGGTTGTTTACTTTCAACTAAATTGTAATACAAAAAAATAATATTGTTGTAGACGTTTCTTAACTTACGCTTTTTTATTCCTAATCGTCAATGCAACTCTTTTTAAATGAATAATATTTCCTATTTGTAACATTGAATCTTTAAAAATAATTATTTCTTTTATCCAAATGCATTATGTAATTTTTTATAGCGAATAAGCATTTAAAAACAATCTTTAATAAATTAACACAAAATAAGAGCGAGACAGAAACCCTAAAAAATTTCACGCCCCGCCCTACTCAAATATTCTTAAAAAAGTTATTATGTCTTAATATAAATATTTATCATTTTATTCTTTATGATTGATTGCTCTCTAACAACGCTTCCACTTCATTTTTAATTGTTGTGACATGGGGACCATAAACGATTTGTACGCCGTTTCCTTTTTGTATGACACCTTTAGCCTCTGTAGAATTAAGTATTTGTTTATCTACTGGGTCATCCGTTTTTAATGTCACTCTTAATCTTGTAGCACAACAATCAACAATATCTATATTTTCTTTTCCTCCTAAGCCTTTAATGATTGTTTTAGCACGATCTGTAGCTTGAACTGTTTCTATGGCTGCTTCGTCTTCACGACCAGGGGTTTTAAAATTAAATTTACTAATTAAGAATCTAAAAATAGCATAATAAATCATAAACCAAACGATACCTATAGGGATAACCCATAAGAAGTTTGTCTTAGCATTGCCTTGTAATACACCAAATAATAAAAAGTCTATAAAGCCACCACTAAACGTTTGACCAATCGTAATGTTAAATATGTCAGCCATCATAAATGCTAAGCCATCTAAAAAAGCATGAATGACATATAATACAGGTGCAACAAATAAAAAGCTAAATTCTAAAGGTTCTGTAATGCCTGTTAAAAATGACGTTAATGCAGCTGATAACATTAAACCTCCTACGACTTTTTTATGTTTCGGTTTAGCAGTATGATAAATTGCTAATGCTGCGCCACAGAGACCGAACATCATCGTAATAAAACGCCCTGACATATAACGCGAAACGCCTGAATAATATTTAGTCACGTCTGGGTCGCCTAACTGAGCAAAGAATATATTTTGTGTTCCTTGTACGAGATGGCCTTTGACCTCTAATGAGCCACCTAATGCAGTTTGCCAAAATGGTAAATAGAATATATGGTGTAAGCCAAATGGGCCCAACAACCTCAATATAAAACCAAAGAAGAAAGTGCCAATTACACCTGTTTTATCTACAATACCACCAACACCAAAAATCCATCCTTGTATCGTTGGCCAAATAAAAAACATAATGACTCCAAGTATAATAGAAGCGATAGCTGTAATAATTGGAACAAAGCGAGATCCTCCAAAGAATCCTAAATACGAAGGTAATGCTATTTTATGATATTTGTTATGTAAAAGCGCTGTCATAACACCCGTTATAATACCGCCAAATACACCCGTTTCTACCGTTTGAATACCCAGCACCATACTTTGGCCTTCTTCAGCTAAATTTCCTTTAGCTAAAGTCTCTGTAATGGTTAACAAGCCATTCATAGAAGCATTCATAATTAAGAAACCTAACATCGCAGCTAATCCTGCAGTGCCTTTATCACTTTTAGCCAAGCCTATTGCAACACCAATGGCAAAAATAACAGGTAGGTTTTGAAATACAATATTACCTGCAGAAGACATCAGTACGAATATATTTTGTAATAAAGCAATATCCAACATAGGGTAAGCTTTAATGGTATTAGGATTACTTAATGCACCACCAATGCCTAATAATAATCCAGCTGCTGGTAAGATAGCGATAGGTAACATAAATGATTTACCAAACTGTTGTGCCCTCTCGAACAATTTACTCATATGATTAACCTCCTAATTACCATCAATATACAGTTAAAGAAAATATTAATCAATGGGTTTTTATATTATGAAAAACTTTTTCAAAAAATATTGAAAACGCTTCTTTGAAACATAAAAAATAAGAGAGATAGAAATTATATTTTTAAAATATAATTTCTATCTCTCTGTTTCTACAGTAATGCATCTGCTTATACGTCGCTTTTAAAACTTACTTTGCGCTCATATTATTTAAAATATATCGCCCAAAGTTCCTGCCATTATAGCTTTAATCGAATGTAATCTATTTTCTGCTTGTTCGAATACAACAGAATGTTTACCTTTAAAAACTGCATCTGTTATTTCCATTTCTGTTAATCCATGCGTTTTATAAATTTGTTGTCCTACTTCTGTGTGTACATCATGAAATGCTGGCAAACAATGCATCACAATAACATTTGGATTCATAGTATTGACGAGCATGGCTTCATTAATCTGGTATGGAAGTAAATCATTAATACGTTGCGTTTGAACAGATTCATCTTCTCCCATTGAAAACCATACATCAGTATATATCGCATCCGTTTTATAAACAGCTTGTTGGATATTATCTGTAATTAAGATTTGACTACCTGATTGTAATGCGTAAGTTTCAGCAAGTTTTTGTATATCTTGATGTGGAAATAATGATTCAGGTGCTGCAATATGAATATTTACACCTAATATTGCTCCAGTAACTAACAAATCATGCGCGACGTTGTTTCTTGCATCACCTACATAAGTCAAAGTCTTGCCTTGTAATGTACCTAAACTTTCTTTTAAAGTATAAAAATCTGCAACCATTTGCGTTGGATGCCACTCATTCGTTAAACCATTCCACACTGGCACATTTGCATGTTGTGCTATGTTTTCTACATCACTTTGATGATGTCCTCTAAATTCAATACCATCATACATACTTCCTAATACTTTTGCAGTATCTTCGGTAGATTCTTTAACGCCTAAATGAATATCACCTTGGCCAAAATGTTCTGGGAAAGCACCTAAATCATTTGCTGCCACACTAAACGCTGCGCGTGTTCTTGTAGATGGCTTTTCAAATAATAAAGCAATATTTTTCCCTTTAAGATATGGATGTGGGATACCTCGTTTTTTCTTCTCTTTAAGTTCTCCAGTAAAATCGATTAAAGTTACGAGCTCATCTAAAGAAAAGTCACATGTTTTCAAAAAACTTTTTCCTTTAAATGATTGTAGTTTTTTTAAATTTGTTGTGTACGCCCCAATGTCATCACTCCAATGTTTTTATAAGGTTAATATACATATTAAACCTAAATAAACTATAAATCAAGAATAAATATACTTTTTATTGCATATTATTAAAAAATGAAGTTAGCTTTTTCTTTTAAAAATATAAATAACCTCCCAAATGGTACATACCATTCTACACTGAAGTCCTATTTTATAACGTTTGAGGGATAAAAATTTTTAAGCATAAACACTGAGGCAGTTATTTTTTAGGTTATGATTTAATGCGCTTATTTTTAAAATTTTATAGTATATTGCATACATAATAGTTAATCCATGGAGGTGAACATCTATGTTAGATTTACTATTGTCTACTTTTAAACAAATTGCTGCTCAATTCGTTTCAGGCGGTTTTCAAGAAAAATAACTACATTTTTAACCACTCTGTCTCAAAAATTTGCATAATCATATCTTAAAGTAAATACAAAAAACAGGAACACGATATCCAATTTCATCAAATTGATATTGTGTTCCCGCTTTATATACCTTATTTAAAAATAAATAATCCAGTACCGTCTCACTTCAATTACATATTTTTTGAATGCTAAAGCCTATCGCTTTAATTGGTTTATTTTTAATTATGCAAAACATCGGCCTTAGTGCGTGCACGTTCTTCTGGTGTTTTTAAGAAACGTGTCATAATGGCGCTGGCAACATATAATCCAAATATCAAGTACATCATGCCTTGAACACCAATACTACTATAAAATAATGCTACTAAACCTGGACCAGCAAAAACGCAAAGACCTGCGCCTAAATTTAAAATTGCCATAGCTGGCCCTTTATCACCATCATGTACAAGTGACGGAACAAGTGCAGAAATAGGAACAAACCCTGCTAAACACACACCCCATAAAAAGCCTACTGTACCAACAATAAAGACGTTGCCTGTAAATAATTCAGGTACAAAGTAAAGACCTAATGTAAATACTGCACACCCAATACCACCGATATAAGAAATTGTATTTTTCCAACCTATTTTATCGCTTAAAGCGCCAAATATGAGGTTAAATATGATATTAGCTATAAAAATTGTTCCCCAAATATTTAACCAAGTTGTTGTTGCAATGCCTTTAGACGCTAAATAAATTGGTAAGAATAATGGGAAGGCATATTGTGCTGCTTGGTTAATTACTCTGACAACGCATGCCACTGCAACACGTGGTTCTCTTTTTAATATTGTGATACCTGCCAAAATCTCACTGATATGTTCTTTAAACCCGTGCCCTTTTTCTTCAACTATGAACTGATCTCTATTGACAAACACAGCTAAAAACGTACCTAATAGCACCCAAACAATCGCAGTCCACAATGTAAAGAAATGACCGAATAATTGAATCGCTAACGAAGAATAGAATGATCCTAAGACGCTTAATCCCCCTGTAAATACAAACCAGAACCAACCTACAGCTGCACCTAATCTTTTTTGTGGAGAGCGGTAAGCCACCCACACTAAAAAGGAATAAGCAAATAGTGGGTAGCCAAAACCTCTTATAGCGTAAGATGGGATCATGATGTTGTAATCCATTGTCGGAATGGCAAATCCAACAAATATCACATGTCCAATAATATATAATCCCGTACCTAACAACATTACTTTTCTCGGGCCGATAATTTCAACCAACACACCTGATAACCAAGAACCAATCGCTATCGTCACACCATAACATGTAGTCAAAATCGCTGTCTGTTGTACAGATAATCCATTTTCATGTAAATATGGACTAATCCAAGCTAATTCTAACCCATCGCCCATCATAAAAATCAATACACCAATATACCCCCATAACAAAGTTGGTGGCATACCTATTTTAGTCAGTTTATCACTCATTTCACACACCCCTTATATAAAACATCCAATCATTTATATATATTGGATTATCTAAAATTAAAATACTTGGAAACGCTTTCAAATATTATCATTATATTATTACATTTTTTCTATTAATGCAAATTTATTTTCGTTTGTTTTTGTTTATGAATAAATGATTTTCGAATTACGAAAATATCGTTTTATGTCATAGATTAAATACAAAGATACCAATATCTATGCTATCTAAATTGAAATATAAATAATATATTTTTTATAAACAATTGAAAATTCTATTGAAAACGGTTACAATGTATATTATTTAGTCATCATATGACTAGATGATTATTGATTATATGAATAAGGGAGTTTTATATAAAATGATGTTATTAGTCGCTTTCAGTGCAGTAATTGTACCTTTTATATTTCTAGTACTTTTACGCATGTCTGCTTTAAAAGGAATGATTATTAGTGCTGTCGTAGTTACTGTTTTAGGGATATTTGTATGGGGTATGCAAGGTAATGTTGTAATAGCTTCTATACTTCAAGGTACACACAAAACCTTAACTATTCTTTATATTTTATTTGGCGCGCTTGTTTTGCTCAATACATTGCGTCAAACAGGTGCAGTCAATCGCATAAATGCAGGTTTTAAAAAAATCTCTCCAGATATGCGTGTACAAGTTATCATCGTTGCCTTCTTATTTGGTTCACTTATTGAAGGTGCATCAGGATTTGGAACACCTGCTATGGTAACAGCACCATTACTAGTCGCTTTAGGTTTTAGACCTATAGTTGCTGTCGCTACTGCTTTAATCGCTGATAGTATTGCTGTTTCTTTCGGAGCTGTAGGGACGCCAGTTATTGTAGGATTAAGTACTTTAAAAGAAGCAAATCAAGCTTTTTTCCATTCTACTGCTGAACAAATCACGATACTAGACTTACTAAGTGGTATCTTTATACCTATTATCGTTATTGCTACAATGGTTATTTTCTTTGGTAAAAATAAAAAATTAAAATCTATCATTGAAATGCTACCATGGTTAGCATTAATTGGTATTGTATACGCTGTTTCTGCATTTATATATGCACATATCTTTGGTGCAGAGTTTGTAGCTATATTAGGCTCGTTAACAGGACTTGTTGTAGCGGTATTAACAGCAAGTAAAGGTTGGCTATTGCCTAAAACAATTTGGAGAGACGCTGCGGATGAAACTTACGAAGCTGATGTGAATGAACACTCTATGAGTTTGTTAACAGCTTGGGCGCCATATGTAATGGTTGTTATTTTACTTCTATTAACAAGAACCATACCAAGTATTGAATATGTCACAACGCATTTTCTTGATTTTTCTTGGAATAATATTTTAAATTTCTCAGAAATATCATCTGAATGGCAGTTCCTTTATTCACCAGGTACGATTCTAATTTTATCTGCACTTTTTGCAATTTTAGTTCAAAGAAAATCCTTTAAAAATATGGCCAATGCAAGTAAAGAATCATTAGCTACCATTAAAATCACAGGTATCACGCTCGTCGCTACGCTTGCGATGGTACATGTTTTTATCAATTCTGGTATTAATATCAATGATTTGAATAGTATGCCAGAATATATTGCCCAAAATATGGCTGCCACTTTAGGGCCAATTTGGTTATTTGTAGCTCCATTCTTAGGTGCACTAGGTTCATTCATTACTGGTAGTGCAACTGTTTCAACGTTGACTTTTTCACCTATCCAGATGAATATAGCAAATTCCATTGGCGCTGACCCATTTATTGTCTTAGCAGCACAGATTATTGGCGCTGCTGCTGGAAATATGATTTGTGTGCATAACGTAGTCGCTGTTTGTGCCGTTGTAAATATGCCAGGCAAGGAAGGCAGCGTTATTAGAAAAACATTAGGTCCTGCGTTAATTTACTGTATATTAGCCGGTATAAGCGCTTATTTGATTGCTCTACTCTTCACGTAATATAAAGACAGCGCAACGTCTAGAATATAAATTCCAAAATTCAGCCCCCAAAAGATTTCTTTTTGGGGGCTGTTTCATATAAATGCTTCGTGTTGTTTTGCTTCATTGATACGAACATATTTTGAGTTTGTAGTCTCAAGACGTTAGCTATTCATGCAAGCTTGTCGCAAGCAATATTATGTTTACATATAATTGCCATAGATTTCTACTATAAATCCAACATTTTTATAGGCAATTTCACAAATATAGATTTAAATTTAGTCTATTTTTGTTTTTAATGTGGTGTTGCTTTTTACATTAAAAAGCAATCATCACTTTAGAAGATAATCGTGAATTGGCTGCTACTTCAAACGCTTCTTTATATGCTTCAATATGATAGGTTTGAGTCACCACATTTCCAATTTTTTCATTTTTTTCTAATACTTTTAATGCGTCTTCTATTTCACTATTAAATCTATAACAGCCACGATATGTAGCTTGTTTAATATTAATAGGGCTTAAGTTAATCGGTGCTGCTTTATCTTGTAAATTACCAACTTGTATAATAACGCCACCAATATTTATGGCTTTAAATGCTGTTGATATAGCTGGCGTTGCACCCGAACATTCTAATATGACATCATATTGGTCTTCAGGTACATCATTTTCCTTAATATTTAGTGTTTTGATATCTCCCATATCTTTTGCACGTGATAATGGTTCTTCTAACATATCTGTAATCGTAACACTTTTAGCACCTAATGTATAAGCAGCACCTGCAGCAAGTAAACCAATCGGCCCTGCGCCAGAAACCAGTACAGATTTATCTTTTACTCCGCCTGCTAAATTAATAGCGTGCATACCTACACTAAGTGGTTCAGCCAATGCTCCTAGCTTTAACGATACCTTATCAGGCAAAGCTAATATTTGAGATTTATCGACCAACATTTTTTCAACCATTGCACCTTGTTGGTGAGGTAAATATCTGGCAGATCCTAAATAAGCACCATTTGGCCAAACTTCAGGGTTATTTGGTAATCTTTCAATTTTTTCACCATAAGTAGCTGGGTGCACTGTAACCTTAGTGCCTTTTGGTAAAGTTTCACCTTGATATTCCATATCTCCAAGTAATATGCCACTGAGCTCATGACCAGGTGTTAATGGTTCACGTATCACTGCTGGCCCACTAGCACCTTCTGCTAAATAATGTAAATCAGATCCACAAATACCCACGTACTTCACTTCAATCAATACTTTAGTATCATCTTCATGACTATTTAAAGTCTCAACATCTCTCAATTCGATATCTTCTTTTCCATTAATAAATACCGCTTTCATACTCACCTTACTCCTTTCAACTTTATAACATTATATTTAAAAGTAATACAAATACTAATCCACAAACTGAAATGGCCGTTTCTAATACAGACCAAGTTAAAAATGTCTCTTTCACAGTTAAACCGAAATATTCTTTGAAAATCCAAAATCCTGTGTCATTAACATGTGAAAAAATGATACTACCTGCCCCGATTGCAAGTGTGACCAATGCTAAATTCGCATCTGTTGCTTGTAGTAATGGTAATACAATACCCGTCGTAGATATTGCTGCAACTGTAGCTGATCCTTGTGCAATACGTAACAATGAAGAAACAATCCACGCTAATAATATGGGAGACATACTAGAACCGACAAACATATGTTCAATTGTCTTACCTACACCGCCATCTATTAAAACTTCTTTAAATGAGCCGCCTGCGCCTAAAATCAGTATCATCATACCTATCGGGATAATTGCAGAAGACGCACTATCCATCACTTGATTCATCGTTCTTCTTCTACGTACTCCCATTGAATAAATAGCAAATAATAATGAAATTAACATTGCTACAGGAGCGTTACCTATAAAATAAACAACACTTTCAAATTGATTTGTAGCACCATCTTGATGTCCTGTTATCATTTGAACAATAGTTGCAAACAACATCAAAATGACCGGTAATAATGCTGTAAACACACTAATACCAAAGCCTGGTTTATCTTTTTCATTTATTGGAATTTCAGAAATAATATTGGACATATCTACTTCTTTTTTAAAAGCACTTGGCGATAATTTAGGTAACATATGTATCAATAAACCTCCTACAATGACAACTGTAGGGATAGCAATGATAATACCATATAATAATACTTCACCTAAATTAGCATTCAATTCTTTAGCAATAACAACTGGACCTGGATGTGGCGGTAAAAAACCGTGCGTGACAGATAAAGCAATCGCCATTGGAATACCAATTTTCATATGAGAAACACCCAATCGCTTAGCTATCGTAAACGCCAATGGAATTAATAATACAAGTCCTACTTCAAAGAACAGCGCAATACCTATAATAAATGAAGCTAAAATCATAGCCCATTTGATGTATTTTTCACCAAACTTATCAATAAGCGTGTCAGCAATACGATTCGCGCCCCCGCCATCTGCAATAAGTTTTCCCAAAATAGCACCTAGACCAAATATAATAGCAACACTACCTAAAGTGTTTCCCATCCCTTTTTCAACGGTTTCTATAATTTTGTCTAATGGCATACCTAAAATAACACCGGTGAAAATAGATGTAACAATTAATGCAATAAATGCATTTATCTTAAATTTAATAATTAAAATCAAAAGTACAATAACACCTAAAACAACGCCTATAAGTGGCCAAAATTCCCCAAACACCGAAACACTCCCCTCGTTTATTTATGATTAATATATTATGATGGCATAAATTATTTGATGTTTATTCCACATTATGAAATGGTATATCATATAAAGGAATCAAGTAACATTATAAAGGGATTATGAAAACGTTGTCAATTCAATATTGAAAACGTTGTTATTTTAAGGAGGTAAATTATGTCAAATGTGCAATCACTTGATCGTGCTTTAAATCTATTAGAATTGATTTCAAAATATAGCCCAGTATCATTAAACCAACTCGTATCATTAAGCGGCCTATCTAAAACAACGATACACCGTTTAGTGCAAGCTTTAATTGAGAACAATTATGTAAAAAAAGATAACTTAACACATCAATATGAACTGACCTTTAAATTATTCCAATTAGGATATGCTAGCATACAAAATATTGATCACTTAAATATTGCTAAAAGTTTAATAAGTAAGCTTGCTATAGACGTTAAAGAAACGTGCCATTTAGTATTAGAAGATAAAAATGAAGTTTTATATATTGAGAAATTTATACCTGATGGGGCACAACAAACAATGTCTTCTAAGATAGGGTTGCGTTCGCCTATGTATTGTACAGCTGTTGGAAAAGCCATTTTATCTACTTATAGTGACGAAGCGATTCACAAGGTGTGGGATGCAACACAAATTAAAGCACATACCGAAAATACGATTACTAATGTAGAGGATTTAATGAGCGAAATAAAAATGATTCGCCAACAAGGTTACGCGGAAGATAAAGAAGAAAATGAAACAGGGATTTTTTGTATTGGTACATATTTTGTAAACTTTAGAAATGAAGTTCAAGGTGCTATCAGTTTATCTTTTCCTACTGCTCAAATTTATAAAAAAGATTTTCTTATATCACAATTAAAAGCCACTGCTCAATCCATTTCAAAGCATTTAGGATTTATTGTAACTTAAAGGGCATTATTTCAAATAAACTTCTTATTATTATCATATTGATTATTATTTTGATAAAGTACAAGTAAATTATTTCTTATATTGATATGTAAACATGAGGATTGGGTGGGATTCGTTTATGAAAATTGAAAGCATTAAATTATTCACTTCAGAATTAGCAGAGACATTCCAATTTTATGAAGAAACTTTAGAATGTCCCGTTCGTATGATTAATGAGGAGACTTTTGTGGTTGAAATTGGGGAGACACATTTGTATTTCCAACAATCTGACGAAGACGTCCAACCCTTCTACCACTTTGCAATTGATATTCCTTACAACCATTTTTATGATATGAAACAACATTACCAAAATATTTTATTCTTGTTGATGGAAGATGGTGCACATGCCACTTATTTTGAGTCTTTCATTGCACATTCGTTTTATTTTCACGATCCATCGGGCAATGTTGTTGAACTGATAGCAAGAATCTCTAATATTACAGATGAGCCTGAATTCTCAAGGATTAGTGAGATTGGATTCGTTTGTAATGAAGCAAATGAAGTGTTCGAAGCATTATCAAAGTATTATTTAAATACATATGAAAATCAGCCATTTATAGCAGAAGATTTGAATTTCATTGGAGACACCCGTGATGATAGCTTTATTTTACTTACTCCAGAAAATAATAAATGGTTATTTTCCGAAAAAATGTCTGAATCCTATCCAATTACGATACAAACGTCAGAGTTTGAATTATCAATGGATCAACAAGATCAATGGCATTTAATTACTTTATAAAACAGCCAAAACAAGTGGGAGAAAGATATCAAAAATCTTAAATTGATATTTTTCTCCCACTTTTTAATGATTATATGTTTAAAAAAGCTGATATAACAGTACACATTAACTGGGTCTGTCTACGTAAGACAAGCCCAATGTCAATCATATAGCTACTGTTTCATTTCTCAACTTCTTAAGCAATCTATTCTTTAACTTGCGACTTGTCACTGACAAATTTCTTTAAAGTTTTATTTAAACCATCTCTTGCTTCTTGGTCATAATTATAACTACCATCATCATTTTGCGTGATATGCTTATCTAATATAAATCTGCCTTTATGAATCGTATCCGCACCTAGTTCTTTAATAACCGGATCAAGACTGTATTGAATTGCTAATACATGCGCAAACGTACCGCCTAAAGCTAATGGCAACACTGTTTTACCAGTAAACGCGCCACGTGGTAATAAATCTAAATATGTTTTGACTATGCCAGAATAAGCTGCTTTAAATACTGGTGATACAATAATGATGCCATCAGCATCTTCAATTATTTTATGTGTCTGATTAATTGATTCATCGGAAAAATCTGCAGTAATTAACGCTTCTGCGTCTAACTGATGGACATGAATAATATCTGTATCAATACCTTCATCATCCAAATACTTTTCTGCGTAATCTATGACACCTGTAAGTCGTGATTTTACTTTATTGCCTCCAGCAATAATTGCTACTTTTGCCAATATGATATTCCCCTTTCTAAATACATTTTTCATATAAATAGCTGACAGCTCAATTTATAATCATTATAAAATAACATTTAAATTCAAAAGCTTTATCCATATCACTATTCCAAGCATGTTTCATGCTTCAGTCAATATATGAAAAACCAAATCGTCGAAACATAATTCCGCTTCTTATAGCGTATCATCAAAAATGGTTTTAATCATAGTAAATGACTCTAATTTTCAATTTATAATCTATTTTGCCTATTGTAGTTAAACTATTCACATTATAAATCACCATGATAACTATTACGATGTTATTCCCATGGAAATAATCGCACCGCTATTCTAATCTACACAATCCATTCATTACTATTGCAAAAACGCTGTATACAAGCAATGCGACTATATTTTATTCTCTTTTCAATACAAATAAATTTATTATATTCTTTTTTAAAAAACCGTTTTACTTTAAAAAACATTTTTTATAGATGTATACTTTATTTAGTAATGCAAAGGAGTGATATGTAATGTGTACATTTTCAGAAAAAGAAAAAGTACAAATTTTATCAGATATTGTAGCAATGAATACGGTAAATGATAATGAAATCGAGGTTTGTAACTATCTTCAAAAATTATTTTCAGAGTATGGTATTGAATCGACTATAGATAAAGTAGATGAGCGACGTGCTAACCTTATTGCTGAAATAGGCGAAGGTAACCCAGTAATTGGTATATCCGGTCACATGGACGTGGTTTCTGAAGGTAACCGTTCTCAATGGACATACGATCCATTCACACTTACTGAAGATAATGGCTTTTTATATGGCAGAGGCGCAGCTGATATGAAATCTGGACTCGCTGCGTTAGCCATTGCACTAATTGATATGAAACAATCTGGGTCACTTAAGCAGGGTCGCATTAAGTTTTTAGCGACAACTGGTGAAGAAATGGAACAACTTGGCTCTCAAAGTTTATATGAAAAAGGTTATATGGATGATGTTGAGGCGTTAATCATTGCTGAACCTTGCCAAGATATGATGGTATACGCCCACAAAGGTTCTATGGATTATCGCATCACTTCATATGGTAAATCAGCCCACAGCTCTATGCCTATTTTAGGGACAAACGCGATTAAACCATTAATTGAATTTATTCAAGATATTGATGATGCTTACGCTAGAATCTCAAAGGAAGTCCAAGGTAAAGCGTTAAATTTCACACAATTCATAGAAAGAATAAAACCTTCATTACCTGCCACAATGGCGCTTGAAGAAGTTGAATCGGCGCTCCAAGGTTTAGTCATTAGTAACACATTAATCAATGGCGGTGTTCAAGTCAACTCTGTACCAGAAGAAGCAGATGCAGATTTTAATATTCGTACAATCCCTGAATATGATAATGAACAAGTCAAAGCATTGTTTTCAAATACAATAGAGAAATATAATAATAAGGGTGCACATTTAGCAAGCAACTTATACTTAGATTTAGACCCAGTCCTCACCACAGGCGACAATAGTTTAATTAATACGGCACAAACTATAGCTAAAACTGCCTTTGATAAAGATTTCATTGCTTCCCCTATTGGTGGCGTGACTGATGCATCAAACTTGCTCAAAGGTAAAGGTGAATCTTTCCCATTCTTAGTATTTGGTCCTGGTGTTAAACCACACCAAATTGATGAATGTGTAGAAAAAGAAAAATATTTAAAATTTATTGATTTTTATATTGAGCTTTTAACAAATTATGCTCATAATCATTAATCTTTAATAAAATATACACATTATAAAAAGGAAGCGAGATAGAAATCTATTTTTAATAGGTTTTGTTGTCCCGCTTCCTTTTTATATTGTCTTACATATAAATTATTTATTTTGTATTGTTGTGCCAACATTATGGCCATTTTGTAACTTTTGAATGATATGTGACTCACTCCCAGCAGCGATGACAACTTTTTGACATCCCATTTCAATTGCTTGAATCGCATCTTGTACTTTGGGAATCATGCCTCCGTATATTAATTTTTGTTCAATATATGCTTCAATGCTTTCCGCGTTTAGAGAAGCTTGGACTTTTTCATTAATTAAAACGCCTGGAATATCGCTCAATAAATAAATAGGTGCATTTAACGCTTGCGCAAGTTTATATGCAAGTGTATCAGCATTAATATTATATATTTGGCCTGTTTGTTTAAGCACGCCTATAGAAGCAATGACTGGAACAAAAGAATCAGTTAATGACTCTATAACAGAAACATCTATATTAGCAGGTTCACCAACAAAACCATATTGGGGATCTAGTGGCACAATATCGAATAATTGAGCATCCATACCATTTATGCCAATGCTTTTAATATCAAATCGATTAATTTTATTAACTAAACTCGGGTTGACTTGGCCTATTAAAGTTTGACTTGTTACTGAAAGTACGTCATCAGTAGTCACTCTTAAACCATCTTTAAATTCCGATGTTACGCCTTGTAATTTTAATGACTGGTTGATGAAAGGCCCACCACCATGAACAATTAATGGCTTATAACCTTGTTTTTTTAATTGAACAATATCCTCAATTGTAGATTCATGTAAATTTGTTAGAGTGCTGCCACCTATTTTTATAATAATATAACTCATTTGATACACCCCTTACGTTCTGTACGATGCATTGATACGTACATATTCATATGATAAATCGCAACCATAAGCTGCTGCTTCACCATCGCCATCTCCAACAGAAACTTCTATGACAATATTATCTTCTGTTAAACGCGCTTTTAACAACTGCTCATCGAATGGTAAATGCATACCATGCTCTAACACTGGTAATTGACATAAAGAAACATTTGTCTCGCTTGGTTCTACATGTTTGGAAGCATATCCTATAGCCGTGACAATTCTACCAAAGTTTGCATCTTCTCCATGAATTGCTGTTTTCACTAAATTAGAAGATACAATACTTTTAGCAATCTTTTTCGCCTCTTTATCATGATATGCGCCTATGACTTTAGCTGTTACCAATTTCGTAGCCCCTTCGCCGTCTTTGGCAATCGATTTGGCAAGATATTGACTTACAAAATTGAAGGCATATATAAATTTATGCCATTCAGGATGATTTTCATCTAATGACTGATGATCAACTTGGCCGTTCGCCATGCAAAGTACCATATCATTAGTGCTTGTATCTCCATCAACTGTAATCATATTAAACGATTGATCTGTTGCTTGTTTTAAACAGTTATCTAAAGTACGTGCGTCGACGTTCGCATCTGTGGTGATAAAACCAAGCATTGTTGCCATATTAGGATGCACCATACCTGAACCTTTTGCAGTTCCGCCTATCGTGACCGTCTTACCATCAATTTCAACTTGTACTGATAAGTGTTTGGTTGTTGTATCAGTCGTTAAAATAGATTGGTTGAAAAATTGGCTCTGATTATATTTTTCGTTTAAAATATGCTGAGTTCCGTATTGAATTTTTTCCATAGGTAAAAACGAGCCAATAACGCCTGTAGAGGCAACACCAATTTTATATGGTTCTATATTTAATTGTTCAGCTGCCCATGCTTGAGTATCTTTCGCATCTTGCAAACCTCTTGCTCCTGTACATGAATTTGCATTAGCTGAGTTAACCACAATCGCTTGTAATGATTGATTCATATATATGGTTTCTTCAGTCACTATAAGTGGTGCCGCTTTAAAACGGTTAAGTGTATAAACACCTGCAGCCGAAGCTTCTGTCGTAGAATAAATCCATCCAAAATCTCTTTTCTTTCTTCTTAACCCTACGTGAAGCCCACCAGCAATAAATCCTAATGGCGAGCCTACATCCCCTTGTAAATCTATATTAAGTTGATTAAGCATATCTATCGTTTCAATCTCTTTCATCTCATCTCTCCTTTCATTTTATTAAGGATAAACTGGGAGTTGGTTCAAACCAGTTGTTTCATCCAATCCATAAAGTAGATTTAAATTCTGAATTGCTTGACCGCTTGCGCCTTTAACTAAATTATCAATAACGGAAACAATAATAGCCATTTGATTTATTTCATCTACATATATGCCAATATCGCAGAAATTACTACCATAAACTTCTTTTGTCTTAGGATATATGCCTATATCCCTAACCCTCACAAATGGTTTGTCATCATAATATTGTTTATAAATAGCTTGTAGTTCCTCTGTCGTTGTGTACTCATTTAACTTTACATAAATCGTTGAGAGAATACCACGCGTCATCGGCACAAGATGTGGTGTGAATGTAACATTGATATCTTTCCCTGATAACGTTGAGATATATTGTTCAATTTCAGGTTTATGTTTATGTTTTCCTATAGCATATGCGCTGAAATTTTCATTCATCTCAGCATAATGTACATGTTGTGCTAATGAACGCCCTGCACCTGAAACGCCTGTTTTCGAATCAATAATAATCGACTCAGTATCAATAACTTCTTGAACAACGAGCGGATGCAAAGCTAATAAAATTGAAGTAGGGAAACAACCCGGATTAGCTATTAGCTTTGTATGTTGCCAATCCACTTCGCTCCATTCTGCAATACTATAACTGGCTGCATCTAGTTGCTGTTGCGGAGCGGCTTCCTCTCCGTAAAATGTTTTATACATATGTCGATTTGATAGCCTAAAATCTCCCGATAAATCAATCACTTTAACACCTTTATCCACTAAATCTGGTGCTAAATGTTTACTTACATTGGATGGTGTAGCAAAAAACACAACATCACAAGACACACCCTTTTCATCTAATGCAGTATAATTTAATATTAAATGACTTAAATGAGGGAACGTCTCACTTATCGGTTCATCGTTTTTAGAATGTGAAAATACATATTTAATCGTTACATTTGGATGATGCTGTAATAATCGAATCAGTTCAACCGCACCATAACCGCTTCCTCCAACTATCCCAATTTCTATCATTTCACTCTTCCTTTCTGAAAATTCGGAATTTTTAAGATGTTATTTTATTCTTTTCAAGTACTTCACTAATTACTTCAATCACTTTATTGATTTCCGCTTCATTAATTACTAAAGGCGGTGCAATTCTAATAATATTGCCTTGTGTTTCTTTGCATAGCACACCTTTTTCAATCATTTCTAAACAATAGGGTTGTGCTTGTTCTGTCAATTCAATACCAATAAACAATCCTCTCCCCCTGACATCATAAATAATTGGGCTATCGATAAGCTGTAATTGATTAAGCAATAATTGCCCTAATTTAGCTGAACGTTCAATTAAATTTTCATCAATCAACACATCTAATGCAGCCATTGAAACAGCGCATGCAAGTGGGTTTCCCCCAAATGTAGAACCGTGTGTGCCTGGCGTTAATACGTTCATAACAGCTTCATTTGCTAGTATTGCTGAAATAGGATAAAGTCCGCCACCCAATGATTTACCTAATAAATAAATATCTGGTTCTACGTCTTCCCATTCCATAGCAAACATTTTGCCAGTTCTGCCCAGGCCAACCTGAATTTCATCTGCAACTAATAAAATATTATGTTGATCACATAAATTACGGACTTCCTGTATAAAATAGTCTGGTGGTATATTGACACCACCCTCACCTTGTATGGGTTCTAAAATAATAGCGGAGGTATGATCATTAATCAATGTTTTTAAATATTCAATATCTCCAAAATCTATATAATTCACATTACCTAATAATGGGCCAAATCCATCTTTATAACTATCTTGTGCAGACAGAGATAAAGCACCTAATGTACGACCATGAAAGTTACCATTCATAGCAATGATTTCACTTTCATTTTCTTTAATACCTTTAACATCCGAACCCCATTTACGCGCGATCTTAATTGCTGTTTCAACTGCTTCAGTACCAGTGTTCATAGGTAACACTTTGTCTTTATTAGCTAACTTACAAATTTTTTCTTCCCATTGACCTAAGTTGTCACTATATAATGCACGAGACACCATTGTAATCTGTTCACTTTGCGCTTGGAAAGCTTCAATAATTTTAGGATGACAATGTCCTTGATTAACCACTGAAAATCCAGCTATGCAATCAATATAACGCTTGCCTTCCACATCCCAAACTTGAGCGCCTTTACCTTTAGCTAATGCTAATTTCAAAGGGCTATAGTTATTCGAACTGTAATGGTCTGTTAAATCAAATAGATTATTCACTAAATCCACCAACCTCTTATTATTATTCTTATTTTTGAATTAATATTCATAAATAATACACTTTTATATGTAATAAGTCAAAGGTTTATTTCAAAAAAATCTTATGTAATATGCTTTAAAAACTGTTAATACAATAAAAAATGTATCTATTGAAATTTTCTGATTTTTCAATAGATACAAGTAACTAATTGTATACAATTTGCATATATAGAAGGTATGAAATTGTGTTTTTATTTTAATTAACATGATCAAGCATTAAGTTGTTTTAATAATTGTGGTAATTGTGTGATATCTTTTATTATATAGTCTGCATTATTTTGCTTAAATATATGCGTTGCTTCTTCAATATAGGTGTTTCGTTCATGTTCTGTTAAATCATTCCATTGTTGTTCATTCAATCCAACAACGGAACTCCCTTTAATAACACCTACAGCTGTCACCCCTGCGTTGATAGCTTCTTTAATATCAGAAGCCGTATCACCTAATTTAATCACTTCTTTAACAGAGGATAATTTAAGTTGTTGAATATTTTTGAAAATCATGTATGGATATGGTCTACCATAACCATCTACTTGTTCTGCTGTAACTATATTATGAGGTGCATATCCTTTACGTTTAGCTTCAGGAGCAACGACTTCCATCATTTCTTTAGTATACCCTGTAGTAGAACCAATAAGGTAACCTTCTGCTTGCAGTGCACTTATAGTATCATTCACGTCTGGTATAAGATGCGTAAATGATTTAAGTTGCTTCATCAACGCATTTTCAAAATGAGCATATAATTGGTCGATATCTTTTTCTGTCGGCACATTATCAAATTCATCTCTCCAAGCTTGATGAATACGTGGCATTTCAGTCATCGCTTTGATATGGTCACGCTTTAACATTCCCATGGGCTCTCTAGCTTCTTCAATCGTAACCTCAATTCCCGCTTTTTTAAAAATATCAACAAATACATTTACTGGCGCAAAACACCCAAAATCTATCGTCGTCCCCGCCCAATCCATAATAATACCTTTTATTTTAGTCATAAATATTTACTCCTTTAATTTATAATTTTCTATATGCTGAATCATATTTTCAAAATCTTGACGATGTAAATCTCCAATGTTTCCAATCCTAAAGGAAGGCGTTTCCATTAATTTCCCAGGATATAATACAAAATGATGTTTTTTCATATATTCATAAAAGCAATCAAAATCAAAATTTTGATTTGGGTATAAAAAAGTAGTAATGATTGGTGATTGATATTGATTGTCTATATACGGTTCAAACCCCAAACGTTTCATAGATTGAATAACGAATTGATTATTAGAAGCATATCTTTCATTACGAACATGAACGCCGCCTTCATTTTCTAATTCTATAATTGCTTGATAAAATGCTGCCACTACATGTGTTGGAGATGTATAACGCCATTTACCACTGTCTTTCATTACAGACCACTGTTCATATAAATCAAGAGATACACTTCTTGCATTTCCTTTCGTTTGTTCTAAACTTTGTCTTTTAGCAATAACAAATCCAAAGCCAGGCACACCTTGTATGCATTTATTTGCACTACTAACTAAAAAATCTATGTCTAACTCCTCAACCTCAATTGGGATACCGCCAAAACTACTCATAGCATCTATAATTATTTTCTTATCAAACTTTCGTGCCAGCTCACAAATTGCTTCTATAGGGTTCAAAATACCTGTCGTAGTTTCGCAATGCACCACAGCAATATGCGTTAGTGTTGCATCTTTTTCTAAAAGCTGTTTGACTTTTCCAACGGAAGGCGCCTCATTGTATGGTAGGTTTAACTCAGTTACGTTCTTTCCTGTAGCATATGCCATTTCTATCATTCTCTTCCCATACGCACCATTACTTATAATCAGTATATGATCTGTTGGGGACAACGCCGTTTGAATAATACTTTCTACGACAAAACTTCCACTCCCTTGTTGTAAAATAGATGTATAATTTTGAGCGTCTACTTTTGCAATATCTAATAAGCGTTGTTGAATACTTTGTGTTAAATTTTTATAGTCATCATCCCATGTGCAACGGTCTATTAGCATTTCACGTTTCACTGTATCACTCGTTGTCAAAGGTCCTGGCGTTAATAATTTTAATTGTTCCATTTAATCACTCCTATACATTGTTAGTTTTGCGCTTCCTTTTTAGCTTCTTGGAATATTTCTTGATGTTCCCCTAATAAATCTATCGTTAATCTACCATTCCACTTTTTGGGGTAAGTAGGTTGTTGCTGTTTTTCGACTTTCTCCCCTTTATAAAGAGGCACTGGGTATTGTTCTAATAAATCTTTACGCCCGTATTTTTGTATAACACGAATCATTTTCTCAGCTTTCTGTTGCTTTTCACCTCCTTTATTAACAACTGCTGCACCTTCTACTAACGAAAAGTTACCTTCTGTCGGATCAATATAACGAATGGGTTTGCCTTTTTTCTCGGCATCAATAGCTTGTGAACGTAACCCTACACCGATAGCTGCCTCTCCAGATTCAACTTTTTTAAGCGGCCCAGACCCTGAACTTTCTAAATGAGGACCGACATTGTTCAAGAGTTGTGTTAGTATCTTCTGCCCCTCTTTATTGCCATATTCATTTAAGATACTTTGTATCACCAACCATCCTGTGGAAGAGTCAATGACGTTCGGCATTGCTACTTGATTTTTATATTGCGTATTTGTTAATGAATGGATAGATTCCGGTGTTTCTAATCCTTTTTCCTTGATAACCTCTGTATTAACAAATAAAGAACCCATATTACCTAACAGTGGTGTAATATAATCTGGGTAAGTATCTGTTGTCTTTTTATTTGTACCTTCAACATCAGTAAACATGTTATTTTCTCTCTGTGCACTTTCCAAATAATAGGTTGCTTGCGTAATAATATCTGCTTCTATATTTTTTCCTTCCGCCATCATTTTCCCACCTAATTCAGCAGTCGATTGCGGTTGGACGATATATTCTCCTTTAAAACCATTACGGTCTAAAGCTTTTTCCATGACAGTAATAGCCTCTTCGTCTGCATTCGTTGAAATGACTACTTTATCTGTAGATGAACCAAGTCCAAAAAAGGAAAAATATAGGATAATGACAGTGATTAGACCAAGCACAATGATTTTCCACTTACTTTTCATTAGGCTCATCCTTTCTTTTCTAGATAATGTAGCCAACCGCTACTTATACTTCGTATACATACATTGGTAAGGAAAATTAAAATCGACAAAATAAATATATCCGTAAAGCGATTAAAATGTTGTAACTGATTTATTTCAGTCGATACGAGTTGGGTTGAAGTGGAAACTAAAAATATAACACCACTAATCGTAACCATTGCATTGATAAAGTAATAATTCATTATTTCAACGATTGTTATTTTCATATTCGGTAAAATGATTTTAAATATCGTCTCATGCCATTGATCTTGTAAAAGTGTACTCGTTATGTCCCACGAATGATTTAACTTTTCTAACGCACTTTTCGCCATCACATAGGGGGTTGTATAGTAATGAACAATAATACTAAAAACTACAATCAATAACGTGCCTTTAATTGAGCTATTTTGAAAAAACAATAAATAAGAAAGTCCTAATATCATACCTGGCACAGTGTTAGTGATTAGAGAAATCATATTTAACATCTGCCTACCTTTTACTTTTGTTCTCACAGTGATTAATGCACCCGTGAAACTAATGATGCTGCCCAAAAATGCAGTTGCTACCGCTACAAATAGAGATTGTATATAAACATCTAATAAAATTTCATCCTTGATCACATTTATAATATGTTTCAACGTAAACGCTAATTGATATGGATAGTCTTCAGTAAAAGGAACGACAAACATAACTAAGAAAATCAATAAAATAATGGTTGCAATTAAAACGGCAAATAAATTAATCCCCCTATCATGCCATTTTCTTTGAGGTAAACTGGTATGATTTATAGCTTGTTGTTGGACATTCCATCTTTCAATTGCTGTTAGAAATATAAATCCTAGCATTGCAGGTATAAGCATAAGCATTGCAATCACAGCACCTTCAGCAAATTTGGGAATAGATCCTAATATCATTTGATAAAGTGTCGTTGATATCACACTATAATTTGCTCCAATTGAAGCGGGTATGCCAAAATCAGTGAAACTTAAAATAAATGATAAAACAAAAGCATTACCAATTGGTACTAGTAATGGTCTTAATAGCGTATGGTAAAACCTTCTTATCTTGCCATCTTTCATCAGTGATGAAATGTAATAAAAGCGATGATCAACATAATTAAAAGCATTAGAAATGATAAGATAGGCAGCAGGCAACGTATAAATGATATAGCCAATGAACAAACCATTTTTGCCATAAATTGTAAACGGAAGTTCACCCAATATATTTGCTAAAATGCCTTCATTTCCAAATAAATACATTAAAATAAAACCATATGTAATTGTAGGGACAAGCATTGGCATTAACGTCATACGCTTAATATATGACTGTATCCATTTTGGTGAATGTGTCATATGGATGGCGTAAGACATAAAGAATGCAATCATCGTAGTAACGATAGCTGCACTTGAAGATATCTTCAGACTATTAAAAAGTGCATCGACTATTTCGAGATTAGTGAAAATGTTTTTGTAATGATACAGTGTCAATTGGCCTTCTAAAAAAAATGAACGTCCTAATAAATAAATGATGGGTAAAAATAAAAATACAATGAAAAAAAGTAAAATTAAACTAAAGGTAATGCGTTGTGACCATAACTTATGCGCCATGGCGATCACCAAATAAACGATATATATGATCTCTTTTAATTTTCAATTGTTTTAATATAAATCTTTCAACAAATTCGCTCTTAGGATGATTAAGAATATCATTTGGTGTACCAAATTGTGCAACTTCCCCGTTCTCAATCACGACTACTTTATCTGCCATTGTTAATGCCTCTTCTGGGTCATGTGTAACAATAATAGTAGTAAGAGAGAGTGTCTTAGAAATCCTTTGGATCATATCTTTAATGGATTCTTTTATCACGCTATCTAGTGCACTTAAAGGCTCATCCATCAATAAGATTTCAGGCTCCATTACAATCGTACGTGCAATGGATACACGTTGCTTTTGACCACCAGACAATTCATGAACTTTCTTATTTAAATGAGGCCTTAGCGCTAATAGTTCAATTAAATCGGTTACCCTTTTATCATGAATACGCTTTTTTATATTTTTTAAACCATAGACTATATTTTCATAGGCACTCAAATGAGGAAATAAACAAAAATCTTGAAAGACAATATTGAAGTTTCGTTTTTGCATTGGTTTACGTTGTATCTCTCTATTATTGTATAGAATTTGGCCTTGTGTCACCTCTGTTAACCCTAGAATCACATTTAACAACGTCGTCTTTCCACACCCACTGGGTCCCAATAAACTAACTATTTCTCCTTTTTCAATAGATAGGTTAATATCTTTAAGTACGTTATTATCGTTATAGCTTTTGCTAATATTTCGCAATTGCAGCACAGCTAACACCTCCTATTTGTTATACTAAAAGTATAGAATATGTTTATTGATTCAGTATTAATTAATTGTAAAAAATGAATAACTTTTGAACATATTATTACAAACTATTTACTAATTTTCAATTATATAAGGAGGGGAATCTTGTTGTTACCTACAGAAAGAAGAAAAAAAATCCTTGAAAAGCTTGAAAAAGATGAATTTTTAAAATTAAAATCACTTAAAGATGCATTACAAATTTCTATGGAAACATTAAGAAGAGATATTCAACAATTAGTCAAAGATGACTTAATCACGAAAGAGTATGGCGGCATTCGTCTTAAACAGTCGTCCAATGGTGAATCTATTATTGAACAACGTTTAGACTTAAATATAAATAAAAAAAATACAATTGCTTTAAAAGCAATTGCAGAAATATCGGAGGGAGATTGTATATTCTTAGATAGCGGGTCTACCACTTTACAAATCGCTAAACACCTTTATAAACTGAAAAACTTAACAATTATTACAAACTCAATACCTGTTATGTTACAAGCATTAAATCAAGGTCATACAATTATAAGTATCGGAGGGAAAGTGCGACAGTCTGAACATTCTATCACCAGTTTTGATTTTTTATTTAATTTTGACCAATTAAATATCGATAAATCGTTCATTTGTTGCAGCGGGGTATCCCTAGACAAAGGGGTTACCGATTATAATTTAGAAGAAGTTGAAACGCGTAGAAAAATTTTAGATATTTCCAAACATACTTATTTAACTGCAGATAGTTCAAAAATAGATAAAATCGTTACAGTAAAAATTTGTGACATAGCTACTTTAGATTATTTTATTAGCGATGGTCTTATTGAAACAGCTAAATTAAATCATTTTAAAGATAAAGTTACGGTACTTTAAACTTACTCCAATGTGGTGCACTTAGTTCCAAATAGTTAATTCTATCTTCATAAGACACAGTATGGCCTATCTTTATAAAATAAAAGAAAGGAGCGGAACAAAAATCATATTTTTATAAAATGATTTCTGCCCGCCCCGGCAATGATGACTAGAAAAAAGCATGGAAAAGATAAAACGTTTGCGTGAGCGCCATCAACCTAATCAATTAAAAAATGCCACTTTAAAAGCTTGATATAAGCGTATTATCATTTCAGTCATCTACTTCCAATATTTAAGGATGAAACATTATCTATGTCTCATCCTCTTACACATGTATGCCTACGAAAAGCATGCAAACCTATTTGCATTAGCATCGTTTATCATAGGAGGAACTAGTACATTGTCCCTCTACTTTTCAACATCATTTTTATATAAATAAATCCATAATCAACACAACGATTAAACCTACAACAGACGTTGTTAACAATAAAAGCCCCCATGTTTTAAAGGTATCTTTGATCGATATATTAAAGTATTCTTTAAACAACCAGAATGAAGCATCATTTACATGCGTGATAGTATTACTACCGGCAGCAGTTGCTAAAACCATTAGTACTGGGTTTACATTAAAGGTAGGAATCAGAGGGCCAACAATGCCTGCTGCAGTTATTGCTGAAACAACACCTTGCCCTGTCGCAATACGTATTAACGCTGTAATTAACCAAGCCATAATAAGTGGTGATATAGCCGTATTTTGCATAATACCTGCAATATAGTCACCGACATTTGCTTTTAAAATGATTTCTTTGAAAGCACCACCCGCACCTACAATAAATATGATTGTTGCTACACCTTTTAATCCATTTTCAAATGACTTCATCATTTCATCCATCTTTTTGCCTTTTCTTAACCCAAAGACAATGACAGATGCAATAATGGCTATAATAAGGCTAATTTCTGCGCTCCCAATAAATGATACAATTTCGTGTAACAAAGTATCTTCAGTTACAAACATGTTCAATATTGTTGAAATTGAAATTAAAATAGCAGGAATTAATGGTATTAACAAACTCAAACCGAAGTTAGGCATTTCTTCTTCACTAAATTCCTTACTTTTTTTCAACAAAGGCGGTACGGGGTAGTCCAATTTTTTCATGATTTTTGGTAAGAGTATACCTGCAATCATTACACCTGGTATAAAAACAATCATCCCTAAAATATAGACCATACCCATATCAGCTTGGTACGCATCTACAAGTGCAGTCGGCCCTGCTTGTGGTGGAAACAGGCTATGAGATAAAGTAGTAGCGGCTACCATAGTAATCGCTAATTTCATAAATGGCATTTTGGCTTCTACGGCAATACTTATAACTAAAGGTGCCAAAATCATAAATGCTACTTCATAAAACACAGAAATACCAAAAACAGCACCTATAATAATAAGTGCCCAATGTACATGCTTAGAACCAAATTTATCTATCAATGTAGAAGCTATGCGTTGGGCCGCGCCTGAATCGACCATTAGTTTGCCTAAAATCGCGCCAAAACCAATAATAAGCGCAAGGCTGCCGAGTGTTGACCCTAGCCCTTCTTTTATTGTGTCTAATATAGCCATGGGTTTCATACCATTGATTAAACCCACAGCAATTGCTGCAAAAATCAAAGAGAAAATACTATTGATTTTTAATTTTATATTTAAAAATAATAATAAAGCTACACCTAACACAAGCGATATTAACGGTAAATTTTCACTCAAAAATGACAACTTAAATCCTCCAAACATACTTTTTCAAAAATGAAAACGAATTCATAGGTGTATATTATATCTTTTTTTCTTCAAAATAACAACGTTGTTATTTTATGGTAAGTAAAAAGTATATCGTTATTGACGTATTGACCTCTTTCAAAGTTAAAATCTCACTTTTAGAAAGGATATCCATCTGCGATAACCAATATACTTTTCACTTAAATATGGATATTTATTGTTCATAGCTTTCATATCGCCATTGTTTATCTTGTAATACGTCTTTGTAGAAAGGATCAGAACCTATAACTTTAATACAATCTGCCAATGCTTCTACCTCGTCTAAATGATGCGTGGTCAATATAATCAAGCATTCATGCTTCATTTGGTTTAACAAGCGATGAATATCATACCTAGATTTTAAATCTATACCTACAGTAGGTTCATCTAAGATGAGTATTTGAGGTTGGCTTAACAAACCAATCAGTACATTTACTTTACGTTGAGTGCCCCCAGATAAATTTGAAACTGTAACATGTAAATCTTTTAAATTTAATTGTTTTATATATTTCATAATTAAATCGTCAGATATCGATCGTTTACATAATGCTTTGAAACAGTTAATATTTTCATTGACTGTCATATGTTCAAATAATGCAATAGCTTGAGGTACATATCCTATATTCTCTTGCAATTGTTTTTTAGATAACTTTTGACCAAAGTAGGTAATTTCACCTTGGTCGGATTGTTCTAGCCCTGAAATAATGTTCAATAGCGTTGATTTACCAGCGCCATTTTCACCTAATAAGACAGTTAACTGTTTATCTTCAAATGTCATATTAAGAGACTGGAAAATGGTTTTATTCCGATATTTCTTCTGCACACCTTTTAATGTTATCATCCCATCCCTCCTAAATCTGTATGACGATATAAATGAAACTTATGACAAGTCCATATATCAACGTCAAAAATAATCTATGACTCAATGTGTTTACTTTGAATAATAAGTAAGTAACCCCCGCTTCAAATAGCAAAATAATTAAAAATGATTTCGAATAAAATCCCCATGATAACGATTGGTTAAACAATATAGCGCTTATGACTAGTACCGCTAATAATAAAACTGTATGTGTAATAATATATGTAGCATACAATTTCAATTGACTGTATTGGTATATAAACAATCGGATGAGCGGACCATTTTGTTTTAACCTCTGATGTAACACAATTTGTATACTACTAACACACAACACGATCGCAAAAATAATACTTAATGAAATAGAAGTTTCTGAATGGTCTTTTACAAAGTAATGTGCGATTTGAGATTGAGGTGTCTTTTTATTCAATGTATTATTTACTTTATTTAAAGTAACGTCATCACCTTTATACTCTAGATGACTTTTGATGATATTCGGAATTTGTTGTTCGTATAGTGACCTACTTATGATTTCTAATGTAATGTTACCAATAAAATCATCTCTTCCATATAATACAATAGTTTCTTTTAGATTATTTTCTTGTAGCCGCTGGCTAAAATTTTCAGGAATTTTCAAACTGACGGTTGCTTCTTTTCTATCTATATATTCATCTAAGTATGTTTCATCAGTTGGCACTTTAATTGTTGTAATAAATTCATTGCGTGTAATATTTTGGACTAATGCTTTAGAAACCGATGATTGATCCATATCTTGTATTGCCACTGGAATTTGAAGCGATTTATTCAATACTTTGTATACACTCCAAATCGATAATAAAGTGAACAATAAGACGCATAAAAACATTAAATGCTGTTTCCATTGTTTTTTTACAACTATGAAAAAATAGGGTTGAATCATAAACGATACCTCCCAACAACTATCCATATTAAGATGAGGATAGATAAAAGTATACTGCCATAAAAGGTGATTGACATATCCAAAATATAATTATTCAACACAATTTCTAGCATTTGGTTCGTCACAAAACTCAATGGCGAGGAATCAAATATTCCCAATATTGAATGTTTAAAATAAATCGTTGGTATCGTAAGACCAGATAGTACAAGGATTAATATGCTCAATATACTTTTTAATACATAGTTCATCCATTTAAAAGCAATCAAATCAATAATAGTTAACCAAATGATAATCATTAATACATAATAGATCAGCTGAATTATAATGGTTAACCAATTATAACTCTCAAATTGATTAGGTAATACTTTAAGCACCCATAAAACGCCGACAACTGCCCATAAGCTTGTATAAAATAGCGTAAATAAGCTTCGTATTAACGTTAATTTTTCAAAAGAAAAATGATACATGCACAATCTTGATCTCAATGCAGTCGTTTGATTCATTTTTAAAATTGTGAACAGCGACAAAGCTAAAATATAAATGGAAGCTAAGTAAGTAGTTACTACGTAATAACTTGCACTATCATATACATGGATTGGCTCATAATCAAAGGCACCAGTACGATTTAATCCTGTAAATAACAAGTCTGTCAACATCATTAATGTAGCTTCTTTATCTTTATGTGTTGCCAATGTTGTATATGTTAACCCTCCGCCCATCGATAACATTAACCTGTGATATACTGAGTCCGTTAACTGATTGATAACCAGGCTTTGGGTTGACTGTTTATCATATGTATATACTGAAATAGGTAAACTTCCATTTTTATAAAAAGCATGCGTCATGCCCTTTTCAAAAATATAATAACCTTCTAAATTTTTAGCTTCTAATTTTTTTTGGGCTTCCTTTTTATTATATTTTTTAATACTAATATCTTTTCCAAAGTTAGCGCCATCACCCAGTGACTGAAGGATAAGTTGTGTTTCAGGAGATTGATCTCTATCGACAACGCCAATTCTAAATTTTTCGTCACCTTGATTAAATTGCTGAACCACTAACAAAGTGGCAAGCAACCCTATAAGAATAAGCAATATATATAGTAGTAAATGCCATTTTTTCAATAAAAAAGAGTGGTAAATGCGAAACAATTGTAATGTTTTCATTTAACCACTCCCTTCTCAATTATTTTTCAAAGTCTTTAGCTAAATCTTTAACGATATCCTCTGCGTTTTTCGAAATTTCTTTCTGTAACTTTTCAAAATCATTATCAGACATACTATTTAAATCTTCAGCATCTGATTGGTCAAATTTAATATCATCTTTAAGCTTTGTTTCACCTTTAATATTAAATGTTACTGGTTCATATTCGATATCTGTAGTAAGTTTAAAATCTTGTTTTTGTGTATTATTCTTCACATCAGTTTCTAACTGATTGTTATATTCAAATTCAGTCGTTTGGTAATTCGCATCAACAACAACCTTGCCTTTATCTGTGCGTTTATCTCCATCTTGAGTTTCGTTATTTGTTAATTTAATTTCTGATTTCTTATAACTTTCGTCAGTGCCCACAGTATAACTATCTTTATATTTATCCTCGTCTTTTGTAGATTTACCTTTTAATGACAATTCAGTATCATCTGCAATAACCTTATAATCTACAACTAACTTATCATCATCAATTTGACTCTCACCTTCTAATTTCACTTCTTGGTTATTATTATCTTTAGCTGTGAGTTCACGTTTAAGAATTTGATTGTCTTCTTCCCAAATTACTGATTTAATACTCGGGAAATCATCTTTATCCGTATCTTTTACTTCTTGTAACGCATCATCCACACTATCTTCATAATCTTCAACTTTGAATTGATCTTCTGCAATTTTTTTAATGTCTTTATCTTTCTTAGCTTTTTCTAAAACTGATTTCAGAATGGATTTTGTCTCACTACGATTGATGTTTAATGTCACTTTATTAACATCTGTATCGTCACCATTTACATCAATTGTCTTTTTTTCTTTTTCAAAATGATCATCATCTAATTTATCTATAATAATATCTGTATATTTACTACTCAGTTCATCAATATCTTCTTGCGAAATTTGTGTGCCTGATAATAATGAATTCAAATTTAATGTATCATTTGTGATGACGCTATCACGATTTGTAGCACTTGATGTATCACCTGTTATTTTTTCATAAACATCAATGAGCTCATCATTTTTTGCTTTATACACATTATCAAATAACGGCGATGCATAATATTGGTTATCTTTATCTGCAGCCCATTGAAACTTCCCAATTTCATTGTCTGCAATCGTTGGATTTAACGCTAAAACTGATTTTTCTTTTTTAGGATCATGTCCCACTGTTAATCCTAATTCAGAAGCATCTGCAACGGATCGAGGAATACCTGATGACTCCAATAAACGTTTTGGCACATCTGCATTTGCTTTTAAATCAATTAAATATGACTCATCTTTCATTTTATCTTGAAATTCGAACTCATTTTCAAAACGATCCTTTGCGTATGTTTGAAATTGATTCGCTGTTTCTTTTTCACTTAATAAATATGTGTTCTTAGGTGTGTTTTTGGCAAAATAGTAAAAAGCAGCGCCCCCTATACCTGCAATTAATAATACCCCAATAACGACTACAATAATTATCTTTACTGACTTAGACATACCCTTCAGCCTCCCCTTAAGTTTTATTGTTTTTATAATACCACAAATGACTTAATAATAAATTATTTATTTGATTTTTCTTTTATTTTTTAAACTAACTTAAATTTTAATTTATAGTCATATTCACTTACTTCAATATACTATTACATTAAATAAATTGTGCGCCTTACATAAAAATATGAGGCTGGACATAACAATGTCTCAGCCTCATTCATTTATATGATATATTTTCTAATCGTTGTATGTTGGTCCTTGATATTCATGCTTAACTTCTTGCTCCCACCATAATGCGTCCTTTGGATTTTGAATGACGTCTTCAAAATCTTCTTGTGTTTCAACGTTTGGATATGATCCTCTTAGAGATTTATTTGATGTGGATTTAAACATAGTTAAGAAAATAATAAGTCCAACTACATTAATGAACATTAAATAATACGATGGTGCAATTTGTTGTCCGGTCGTTTCTACCAATGTAGAAAGTATAAATGGCGTTAAACCGCCAAAAATAGCAGCGCCGATATTATAAACAAGAGACAACGTACGTAATCTCACTTTAGTATGGAACATACTCGGTAATACTGAAGGCATAACGCCTTCAAATGTTGACATAAATAGTGCAATGATAAATAACCCAATCACCACGAACGGCAACATCGGTATACTCATTAACCAAAACGCGAGTACGGAGAATAAACTAAATCCAACTAAACCAAATATAATGGTACGCTTATTACCAATTTTATCACTGTACCAACCGAAGAAAAAAACAGCTGGTATCATAAGTAACATCGTAATCGTACTGAGTATAGAGCCCATCGTTCCACCTAAATTAATCGTTGCATTTAAGAAAGATGGCATATAAGATAACACCATATAATTAGCTACATTTAAGAAAGCCACACCTGTAAAGCAAACCACTACATCTTTCCAATAATATTTAAATATATCTAAATATGAATATTCTAATTCTTCTTGTTCTTCTAACGTAGACTCATATGCAGGACTTTCATCAAGTGATGAACGAAGGATAATACCCACAATACCTAATGGCGCTGCAATGATAAATGGAATTCTCCAACCCCATTCAGCCATTTGTTGATCGTTCAACAAGCTATACATCGTACCTGCTAATATGGCGGCTAAAATATTTCCAGCAAGTGTACCTACCTCAAGTCCACTGCCTAATTTGCCACGTGTTTTATCTGGCGAAGTCTCAGCAATATACGTCATTGCGCCTGCGTATTCCCCACCTGTTGAAAATGATTGAATCATTCGTACAACTAACAATAATATAGGCGCCCAAATACCAATTTGTTCTTGGGTCGGTAATAAACCAAGCATCAATGTTGAAGCTGCCATTAATAAAATAGTTGTCGATAAAACAATTTTCCGACCATATTTATCTCCTAAGTGACTAAAAAATATGCCACCGATAGGTCTTACAATAAATGCAAACGCAAATACAGCAAATGTTGAAACAATCTGCATTTCTTGTGGTAGATTACCAAAGAAATTTGCACTTATAATCACTGCTAATTGCGCGTATAGACCAAAATCAAACCATTCGATTGCATTACCAATCCCCGTAGCTACAACCCCTTTTTTAGCTTGACCTGAATCTATATGATTCACTTTTTCTTTTTTAAACTTCACAAAAATAACACCCCTTATTTACTTTCATAAATATAAAATAACCTATACATTAATTTATAAACACTTGAATGATGTATATTTAAAATTTCATTTTATATATTTAATCAATTTAATAATCTATGCGTTGATAAACAAAGATATGTATTTGATACTTATTTGGTATAATCATTTTAAATAATCAAAATTGGAGGACTAAATATTATGAAGAAGGTTTATTTCAATCATGATGGTGGCGTAGATGATTTAATTTCGCTTTTCTTATTAATACATATGGAGGATATCGATTTAATTGGTGTCAGCGCAATTGGTGCCGATAGTTATATCGAACCAGCTACAAGCGCTTCTCAAAAAATAGTGAATCGTTTTTCAAAAACGCCTATTCACATAGCAGCTTCGAAAGAACGTGGTAAGAACCCATTCCCTAAAGACTGGCGTATGCATGCCCTTTTTATGGATGCCCTACCTATTTTAAATGAACAAGTACCTCAACAATCTCAACTATTAGCGGATTCAGCTTACGAAGATATTATAGAAAAAGTGAACATGAGCAAAGAAAAAGTAACATTATTATTTACTGGCCCACTTACTGATTTAGCTAAAGCCATTACTGTGGATCCAAAAATTGTCCATAACATTGAACGTCTTGTTTGGATGGGTGGCACATTCTTAGAAAAAGGAAATGTTGAAGAACCAGAACATGATGGTACAGCTGAATGGAACGCGTTCTGGGATCCTGAAGCAGTTAAAACTGTTTTTGATACAGAAATGAAAATTGATATGGTCGCTTTAGAAAGCACGAATCAGGTCCCAATGACGTGGGATATCAGACAAATGTGGGCAAACGAACGTCATTATACAGGCGTAGATTTTTTAGGTGTAAGTTATGCAGCTGTTCCACCTCTCACACATTTCCAAACAAATTCTACTTATTTTTTATGGGATGTTTTGACTACCGCTTATGTAGGTAAACCAAACCTTGTAAAGCAATATGATGTTAAAGCCTCTGTTTATACGGAAGGTCCTAGTCAAGGTCGTACCTATATCGATGAACAAAACGGGCGGTTACTTTCTGTCGTGAACCATGTTGAACATAACGATTTCTTTAATTACATCACAAAGTTAGCTAAAAAAGTAAAATAAACAAGAAGAAACACAGTCAAAGATTGTAAACTGACTGTGTTTCTTCTTGTTTATTTTAAAACTATTTCTAATGTAACCATTTATACATTTGGCTTTAACATGACTTACTTTAGTAATTGTTTAGTAGCTCTGCTCAGTTAGAAATGCATCGTTAATGTTGTCTTGTGTAATTGTTTTTAAACGCTTTGTTGTTACCTCTCCCTTATCATTTTGATTTAAACCGTGTTTGCGTGCTAATGCATCATTATATTGATTTAATGAGTACAATTTAAAATTATGCCTGTCATCTTTATAGAATGACTGCTGCATTTCATAATGAGTCACAAGCGACTTCCATTTTACATTATTGATTTCTATGCCTTTAGGTGTTTTTTTAATATTAAACGCTATATTACCACCGAGTATATTATTTTCATCACCTGTTGATTGTCCATTCAAAAAATTTCCCAGAGAATAAGCAACTAAGGTTTTATGATTATTTTTACCCTTTATCCATTTTACAGGTTGAATTACATGCGGATGTGTTCCAATCACTACATCCACACCAGCATCAGCAAATATTTTGGCATATTTTTGTTGCATTTGGTTAGGTTGGTGTTTACCTTCGTTACCCCAATGTGCCGAAACAATCACTACATCACTTTGTTTTTTAGCTTTAACCACATCTTGCTTAATTTGTTTTTCATCAAAATAATTAATATAATACGGTTGTTTAGGTTGGATATCATTCGTGCCATATGTATAACTTAATAAAGCAACATCTACATTATTTTTATGTATCGTTTGAATTGTATTACGATTATTTTGTGAATCATACGTACCAAAATACGCTATGTCCTCAAATTTTTCCCAAAGGTTAATCTCATTTATAAGACCACTTGAACCTTGGTCTAATGTATGGTTATTAGACCCATTTACTAAATCAAAACCAGTGTTTGATATATCTCTTGCTATCGCCTCCGGTGTATTGAAACGCTTAAAACCAGATAATCCTTTACTGTCTCCGCCAATCGGAGATTCTTGATTAATAAAAGCAATATCCGCAGATTCAACATCGCTTTTAATGGGGCAGTACATCGGTTTAAAATCAAAGCTTCCATCAGCTTTTAATGCATCATTGTAAACTTCTGGATGAATTAAATTATCCCCTACTGCATAAAAAGAAATATTGTGATTTAAATGCTTTATATTAAGCACACAAAATATACTACCAACTATAAAAAGTAAAAATAATAAAGTAAGTAAAAACTTGTATTTCAGCACTTATAAAACAATCCTTTCTATTTAACATAATCTTAATTTTATATTTTTCACTATCAATTTAACCTATAAATACATATATAAACTTTTTATAACTTAATCAACTATAAAAACACCTCCGTATAAACTCATTTTAATATGAATACACGAAGGTGTTTTTGTATTTTTAGCCAAAAGGGAGCCCAATTTCGAAAATAGGAGATTTTTTATTTTACTCATAAATGTTTATATATCGCATGAAATCTAACTACCATTAACAAACAATGACCACTATTTATCTTAATTTACATTCATATTTATCAATTTAAATACATCCATTTTAAACGTATTTTGTAACCGTATCTGCCGATAATCTATAAGAATCATGCCCAGGATTTTTTGCTTTCCCAATCGCAACAATCATTACTGGTTCAAAACGCGTAGCGTCTAAACCAAAAGTCTCAGCAATTTGATCTTTTTCAAATCCGCCTATTGGATTCGTATCATAACCATGTGATCTTGCAACAAGCATCAATTGCATAGCTGCCAAACTACTATCTATTTTAATAATATCGTTCATTTCTGTACGGTTTAAACTTTGATATAACGGTAATATTTTCCCTAGCATTTCAATTTTTACATTTTCTGGCATATAGCCATTTAAAACTGCATTACTGTATATTTCTTCACCATACTCATAGTTTTTCATATCTCCTAATATAATAACCATAGCAGATGATGTGTCATTTTGACGTGTGTTAAATCGAACAAGTGGTCTTAATTTATCTTTGCCTTCTTCACTTTCGACAACTAAAAATCTCCAAGGTTGCATATTTACAGATGAAGGGGCTTTGGTTGCCTTTTGTATCATCTCTTCCATTTCTGTTTGAGGAATTTTTACATTTTCGTCAAATACTTTTACTGACTTTCTATTTAATACAATATCTTCAAAATCATTACTTTTCATTTTTATATCTCTCCTTAACTTTTTTCACAAAATCAAATTATACTCAATTTAATTAAATATACAAATCATTTGTTTAAGGTTTTATTTTTTATTTACTCAAAAATTTTTCTGATTAACGAACTCTATAAAGTCATCATTTTACATAAATGTTATAATTGAATTTGTTATAAAAACTAATTATCTATATATAATATATACATCACAAAATACGATCATAAAAAATCAATGGTTGATATTTTGAATAT
>FLSG01003571.1_pt1 | contig 42063 bp, 35 predicted proteins | sample 1550511 | NCBI WGS metagenome assembly FLSG01 (sample SAMEA4031768, study PRJEB14383) | metagenome | biome: human; feature: oral; material: saliva | place: Philippines | collected 2014
ATATTATAAATTTTATCAAAAAAATTTATATCTAAACAAAAAATATTTTGATATAATTAAGCAATGTCAGAAGAGGGGAGTAACATCATGGCAATAATAAGAAGAATAAGTTTGCCAATGCAAGTTATTATCGCATTGGTATTAGGTATTATCGTAGGTCTATTACTTTATGGACATGATGAGATTGCAAATTATATTAAGCCTTTTGGCGATATCTTCTTGAATTTAATAAAAATGATTGTAATTCCAGTTGTTTTTTGTTCACTAGCGTTGTCTATTTCAAACTTAGGTGAATCTAAAACAGTAGGACGTTACGGTTTTAAAACAATTTTATATTTTGAAATAATAACAACAGTTGCTATTGGACTAGGCATACTTTTTGCAAATATATTTAAACCAGGTAGTGGATTAAATCCTGATAAACTACCAAAAGGTGATATTTCAACATATGAATCCTCAGCGAAAGCTGCTGAAGAATCTACATATGGCAACCATTTTATCGATACAATTGTAAACATTGTACCGCAAAACTTTTTTGAAGCTTTAACCGCAGGAGAATTATTACCGATTATATTCTTTGCAGTATTTTTTGGTATTGCATTATCAGCCATTGGTAAAAAAGCGCAACCAGTTCAGGACTTTTTAAATGGTTCATTAGAAGCTATATTTTGGATGATAAATAAAATATTGAAATTAGCTCCAATTGGTGTATTCGCATTTATTTGTACAACCATAATGACTTTTGGCGCCGCAGCATTACTACCATTATTAAAATTATTATTAGTAGTTATCGGTGCCATGGTGTTCTTTGTTATTGTGGTATTAGGTATTGTAGCTAGAATGTGTGGTATTAGTATTTTCTCTATTATTAAAATATTAAAAAATGAATTGGTATTGGCATTTTCTACGTCTAGTTCTGAATCTGTATTACCAATCATAATGAAAAAGATGGAGAACTTTGGTTCACCAAAAGACATTACATCGTTTGTAGTGCCAATCGGATATACTTTCAACCTTGATGGTTCTGCATTATATCAATCTATAGCAGCATTATTTGTTGCGCAAATGTATGGTATAGACATGTCAATCGGACAACAAATAATGCTTATGGTCACTTTAATGGTAGCTTCTAAAGGTATGGCAGGCGTACCAGGCGTATCCATTGTCGTGCTTATTACAACGCTAACTTCTATGGGATTACCAGCGGAAGGTTTAGCGCTGATTATTGGTATAGATAGATTATTAGATATGGTACGAACTTGTGTTAACGTTTTAGGCAATGCTTTATCTACTATTGTTATCGCAAAATGGGAAAACGCTTATGATAAAGAAAAAGGCCAAGCCTATTTAAAATCTATATAATTAAAAAATTGAATTCTGACATTTTCGCACTGAATAGCAAAATGAGCTATTCAGTGCTTTTTATATAAATACTAGAAATAAAATAGATAATTTTAAATAAGTTTCGTTATCTAGCGTCTACAGGGAAGTTAAAAAGTGGAATGGTGCTATATGTTTATGCTTCAACACATTAGCTACTGTCTATATCATATTTATGGCTGGAGCATTAATGAACGCACCAGCCATAAATAGAATGCTATTAAATTAATTTTATATTACATGCCTTTCATGTCCATGTCATGGATCTTCATCATTAAACCATGTGGTACATCATCGTGATCGACTACTTCCATTTTACTATAGTCGTCTTCATTTTCAGACTTAGTTAATTTGACGAAGTCGCCTTTTTTAGGGTTAAATCCTGATTCAGAAGGTATTTTTACATTTTCTTCTACTTTATGGTCTTTCTCACTCACCACTTTTTCAGCTGTTGTACTATTTTTCATGTAGCCGAAATATGTTTCTTTTTGTCCGCCTGAAACCATCATGATAACTAAGACAATTGCTACAATAACCATAATAGCACTGATAATAATTGCAAACATTTTATTGTTTTTCAAAATAAGATTCTCCTTTATATACCTTTACTTCAGTTATATCTAAAATATTAGGATAATGCAATTGAAGAAGAAGTAAAGAGTGTACTTTTAAAAACAATTGTACGAATTTCGCCTTATTTCTTATTGACTGTATTATATAAAAATTGTTACTTATGCGTAGGCGTTAAAAGCATGTATTTGACTTCGTCGTGTCCTATATCAAATTCTATTGGACTATTAGGGAACGTAGTATGCCGTAATTCAGATTTTGGCATGTTTGAACGTTCAATGTTTCGTAAAAGCGATTGCTCGATAAAAGTATTATTAAAAATAGGCGGCAATGCGTAAGCAATAAAACCATGTTCTCTATTTAAAGTACGAATAAACAAAATCGATTTTGAAATAGATGATTGTTTTTTTAATATGAATTTTTGTGTTTTTTCTGTAGTGTGTTGTTTTGAATTAAATAATAATAAGTGTATACCATGCTTATCTTTTGTAATTAAATAATTAGATTGTATCAGAGCAGGTTTATTATAAAATGGTTTCAAGAACTGAAAGATATAAACAATAGGTTCATAAATGCCATGTTGATTCATTAAAGCAATATCTGAGCCATTTTTAGACATTAATTCATAACCTATAGCAGCCCCATTTTTTATTAAAAATAAAAAATGTTGCATCATTTCTGATACCCCTAAAGGGGTTTTGGGGTCGCGTTGAGTAAAATAATTTTTCGTAATCTTTGTGTATACACATTTGGAAGGCTTCAACTTGGATATAGCGATGAATATTTCATAATAATCTTGATAATTTGAAATATTGTCAAATCGATTGCTATATTTATGCACCATAGCTCGGACATCATTTCGTTCTATATCGATAAAATTGAAGTCAAAATTAAATCTATGTAAAAGTGTAATTGTATGATTGAGGTTTTGCGTTTGGTTAAGTACACCTTCAATATTTATAGCTAATTTGATATTAATACTTAAACTTTTAGCTCTGATATACAAACGATTTACATCGTTTAAAGAAAGATATTCTGTATCGAATAGAATCATAAAATGATACATCTCATTGTGGTTATGATACTTTGGTTTAAATATAAGGAATTGAGAGATAACTTGTTCGACTTTTTCGTATTGTTCTATGGATTTAATTTTAATGACCACACCCATACACTGAGAAAACAGTGTATCGATAAAATTGACAATGCCATTTAAATTTAATGTCTCTAATGCAAGATTGCTAATGTTATTTATGAGCAAATAGCAATTGCTAAGATCGCTAAAGTTAAGCTTTTGATTTAAATTTGTTTGAATAACATCCATAATACTATCTATATGAATAAAAACAGTAGGTTGCTTCGCAGAGTCATCGTATTCTAGGTAATCTAAATTGATTGTTTGTATATTAAATGTCTGAGGTTTATCAATTAATTGTGATTTAAAATAACATGAATAATCGCTTACATCAGTAGTTAATAATTTAACAGACTTATGATGTAGTAAGTTTAGCCTTTTTCTATACGAGATGGGTGTTAAATTTAGATAATTTTTAAATTGTTGCGTGTAATTTGCGTAATGATTGAACCCCATATTTTCTGAAATAGTGTAAATCGTTTTATTACTGTTCATAACCTCTGAAAGCGAAATGGCAATTTTTAAACTTGTAATATAATGTTTAAAACTGATCCCTAAATACTTTTTAAACAAAATTGAAATGTATGAAGCAGAAATATAAAAAGTAGCAGAAATTTCTTTAGACATGATAGGCCGAGTGATATGACATTTAATATATTCTGATATTTTATTTAACAGTTCATTATCAGATTGGATGTTTGGTATGTAAAAATAATCATTTGATTTTTTAGTTTCTTGTTCTAAGATAGCGATGATTTCAGTTAATTGTGGTAGCTCTATTGTGCTATGGTCACTTAATTTTTCAATCATATTTAAAATTAAATGCTTTAAATATTCTGATGAATTTAAAACTTTAACATCATAATGGCAATTAAAAAACAATTGATTTAGCGGGATGATTTGTTGAATAGGGATTTTTAACTCAACAAGTTGTTCTGCATGTGTGATACGAAACAGATCACTATGATTGATGATGACGATATTACTATCAAACGACCCTTGTTTACCGTTTATATTGATATCTATCTGACCTTTTAAAGAAAATAACAATATCACTTGATTGATACAACGGCGAGTGTTTGTAGTTAAAAACTCGTGGATACATAATGTGGCATGTTCCATTTAATCTAGCAACTCCTAATAGTGTATTGATATATTAGTTAAATTACATTATATAATAAATAGTTGTGAATATTAACATATTAAATATAACTTTTTTCCTATTTTGGCAGTTGATTTCGTCTGATAAATTAAATTGTATACGTCCTTAATTATTTTATAGATAAATTTAAGTGGTTCATGGTAAGAAATTTTAATAATAGGAGAGTGGCTTATGGAACATATATATTCTGATTATTTTAATCTAACTGAGACAATCACAGAATTGAAAAGAGATATATTAGGTGTGGTACTTCATGATGATGCAGAAAATTATACAGCAAAAGCATATATCACTTGGTTAAAAAAAAGAATCGACCAAGATGAGTTAGAAAAAGGGTGGGCAAGTGTTTATGTTGATCAAACGACTTGTTATTGGTTTCATCCAACACATTATACGGAATGGCACTGTGGAGATAAGTTTGCGAATACCCACTATATTGGGATAGAACGATGCCAATCTAAAATAAATGGTGTATTAAATGATAATGAGTTTATGAAGGTAGAAGAAGTTAGTTTCTGGTTAGCTGCTGCAATATTAAAGAAATATCATTTACCTGTTAATAGAACCACGGTAAGAATCCATAAAGAGTTTTATAATACGGCTTGTCCAGCTAGGTCATGGCTAATTCATTTACAAAATGGGCTAGATACGTTGGAAAGTATTAACAAACTCAAAGACTATTTTATTTTTAAAATAAGCCAGTATTATAGCGATATTAGCAAAAAGGACATTGAGATTCTTGGATAAATAATAAAGCTTAAAAATCATCAAAATTTCAAAAAATATTGCGTTCTAATTTGGAACCGGTTACAATAATAGTAAAGGAATTTGGAACCGGTTTCGTTATTGGGAGGTTAAACTATGAATTATAAAAAATCAGCTGAGAGTATTTTAAATGCGATTGGCGGAGAGAATAATATTGATGCAATGGCACATTGCGCCACGAGATTACGTCTTGTGCTCAAAGATGAAAGTTTGATTGATGAAGAAAGTTTATCATCAATGGAAGTAGTAAAAGGCACCTTTGCTACAGGAGGTCAGTACCAAATTATCATAGGTTCAGGTACTGTAAATAAGGTGTTCGCAGAATTGGAAAAAATCACAGGAAAAGAAGCATCGACAACTTCAGAGGTGAAATCTGAAGGTAATAAGAGCATGAACCCATTCCAAAAATTTGTGAAAATGTTATCAGACATATTTGTACCTATTATCCCAGCAATTGTAGCTGGTGGTTTGTTAATGGGTATTAATAATATTTTAACAGCGCCAGGTATATTTTATAATCATCATTCTTTAATAGAGGTACATAGCCAATTTAAAGGCTTAGCAGAAATGATTGATATATTTGCTAATGCACCTTTCACGTTGCTACCAATTTTAATTGGTTTTAGCGCAGCAAAACGTTTTGGCGGTAATGCGTTTTTAGGGGCTGCCCTAGGGATGATTCTAGTTCACCCAGAACTAATGAGCGCATACGATTATCCTAAAGCGGTTGAATTAGGAAAATCAATCCCTCACTGGCATTTATTTGGGTTAGAAATTAATCGAGTCGGATACCAAGGACAAGTATTACCTATGTTAGTAGCAACTTATATATTGGCTAAATTAGAACAAGGATTGCGTAAGGTCGTGCCAACGGTGTTAGATAACTTATTGACACCTTTAATCTCAATATTAGTTACCGCTTTTATAACATTTTTATTTGTTGGACCTATAACAAGAACATTGGGTTACTGGCTTTCAGATGGTTTAACGTGGTTATATGAATTCGGCGGTGCAATTGGAGGACTAATATTTGGACTGTTATATGCACCTATTGTGATAACAGGCATGCATCACAGCTTTATCGCAATTGAAACTCAGCTCATTGCTGATAACGCAACGACCGGCGGATCATTTATTTTCCCGATAGCAACGATGTCAAATGTGGCACAAGGCGCAGCTGCGCTTGCTGCTTTTCTAATTATAAAAAAGAATAAGAAATTAAAAGGGATAGCTTCTGCTGCAGGTATTTCAGCATTATTAGGTGTTACTGAACCTGCAATGTTTGGAGTGAACTTAAAATTAAGATACCCATTTATTGGAGCAATTATAGGTTCTGGAATTGGTGCAGCCTATATATCATTTTTTAAAGTAAAAGCGATCGCATTAGGAACTGCAGGTTTACCAGGGTTCATTTCCATCAGTGGTGTGAATCACGGATGGTTACATTATGGCATAGGTATAGCTATTACTTTTATAGTTACATTTGTTGTAACGTATGCTTTGTCTTTCAGAAAAAAATATGTGTGATTACGGATAAACAATAATTTAAGATACACCCCTAAAGTTGAATGGTATCATTCATTTTAGGGGTGTGTTTTTATAAAAAATAAAGATAAATTGTCTTTAGTTCTTTTTATTAAAATTTTTGTTTACGCCATAAAAATGCGCCGACTAAAGAAACAATTGTTAGTGAAATACCGATTACGATAATCCAAGAAATATAACTATGTTCATCGATAGGTAATGGAACATTCATTCCAAAAAAGCTAAATACTAGGGTCGGTAGCGTTAAAAATACAGTGAATAGTGTTAGTGTTTTCATAGTGTTATTCATTTCATTTGAAAGTAATGATGCATACGAAGTAGTAATGCTTTCTAATATGTCTGTATATAATCGCGTCGTTTCCAAAGCTTGGTTATTTTCAATTAATAAGTCTTCAAGTAACGCTTCATCTTCTTCAAACCGCTTGATTGCAGGTACTCTAAAAAGTTTTTTGATAATTGTTTCATTGCCTTTGAGTGCAGCTAAGAAATAAACTAAACTCTTTTCAACTTCCATTAAGTTATATAATTGCTTATTTGTAACATTATTTTTTAAATCACGCTCTATACGTAATCTCGTTTTGTTCAATAATCTAAGATTTCTATTGTAATGATTCGCAATAGTTAATAAAATATTGAGTGCGAAGCGACTGTGAAAATGTAAATTAATATTTTGCTGGCTGAATTTTTCGAGAAACTCATTTTCAATATTACATACAGTAATTATTTTTTGATTACCAATAATAATACCTAAAGGAATCGTGGTAAAAGACAGCACTTTAAGGTTTGTATCATTGACAACAGGTAAGTCTAGAATAATAAGAGAATAGCGTGTATCTTCATCATATTCAATACGTGAACTTTCTTCAGTATCTAGTGGGTCTTTAATAAAATCTTCAGGTATATGATATAAGGTCATTAATTGTTCTATTTCTTCCCAATTTGGGTCTATAACGTTAATCCATGATGCGTTATGGTCTAAAGTAGATGTCACAACCTCTTGTGTACGTGTATGTTTATAAGCAGTGATCACAATATAAATCTTCCCTTCGTTAAATTCTTTTTAATAGTAGCGAAGATTTGAAAATATGACAAGTTCTATTCTATATTGTTAATGTTATTTTGGATAAGCATTTAATCAATATTTAGATATTTCATTAAATAGACATAATTTTTATAAATGTACATATTACTGTCAGGGTTGTAATGACGGGCTTTGAAATGCGAATAAACGCCTGTTGAAATAAGATTACAAAATTATTTAGAAATTAGATTCTAATTTTAACTAGAAATTAACATTAGCTTAACAAAAATTAGTTATAATTCACATAGTTTACAAATATTTTAAAGAGGTGTGACGATGGACTCTTCTGTAATGGAGATTATATTTACTTTTATAGGTGGATTGGGAATCTTTTTATATGGTATTAAACAAATGGGCGACGGTTTACAAGCTGCTGCTGGTGATAGATTAAGAAGTATATTAAATACCTTTACGAGTAACCCTTTGATGGGTGTACTAGCAGGTATGATTGTGACAATTTTAATTCAAAGTAGTTCAGGTACTACAGTTATTACTATAGGTCTTGTTAGTGCAGGTTTTATGACAATGCGTCAAGCTATTGGCGTCGTTATGGGAGCGAATATTGGTACTACGGTTACTGCATTTATTATAGGTATTGATATTGGTGCCTATTCGTTGCCTATTTTAGCCATTGGTGCGTTTTTAATTTTCTTTATACAAAAACGCAAAGTTAAAAATATAGGCATGATTTTATTTGGTTTCGGTGCATTGTTCTATGGTTTAGAATTAATGGGCGGTGCAGTAAAACCATTAGCTAATTTAGATTCCTTTAAACAAATTATGTTAGATATGTCTTCTAATCCAATTTATGGTGTGTTAGCTGGAACAGTCTTAACAGTTATTATACAAAGTTCAAGTGCCACAATCGGTATTTTACAAGGGTTCTTTGCTAATGACTTGATTAGTCTACACGGTGCCTTACCAGTATTGTTGGGAGATAACATTGGTACGACAATTACTGCAATTCTTGCCAGTTTAGCTGGATCATTAGCAGCAAAACGTGTGGCCTTGGTTCATGTATTATTTAATGTTATAGGCGCGACGATATTCTTAATCATCTTGCCACTATTTCAATTAGTAATTGAGTGGATGCAAGGTGCCATGAATTTAAAACCTGAAATGGTAATCGCCTTTGCACATGGTACTTTCAACGTAACAAATACACTGATTCAATTACCATTTATCTTTGTTTTAGCTTGGATTGTGACGAAATTAGTGCCAGGTGAAGATTTGAATGAAAAATATAAGCCAAGAGTATTAGATAAAAATTTAATTAATAGAGCGCCTAATATAGCTTTGCAAGAAGCACAAGATGAAATTCAAAACATAGGCAGAATGACATTCGATATGTTCGAAAACATAAAAAATTGTGATGGAAAAACAGAAAAAGAGATACTCCAAAAGCGTGCTGCTGTAGAAAGCATGTATGAAAATGTAAGACAATATTTAACTAAAATTTCAGAGAAAAAGATATCGAAACAAGATGCAGAAAGAATGTCTGTACTATTCGACGTAAATCGAACGTTTATAAAAGTAGCGAGTTTGACTGAAGCGTATTTACTAGATTTAAAGAAAAAAGAAGCAGACTCAATACAGATTTCTGAGAAGGCAGAAAGAAGTATTGAAAAATTATATAATCATGTCAATGCGTCTCTTGAAAAGACAGTTGAAATGTTTAGTGTGTATGACAGAGTTAAAAAAGATGAAATAGTAAGTTTAAGTAATGACTCTTATTCACTTGAGCATGATCTCCGAAAAAAACATATTAAGCGTTTAAGTTCAGGAGAGTGTACGTTAGAAGGTGGCTTGTTATATCTAGATATGATAGCTATCTTAGAACGTATTGGTTACCATTCAAGAAATATTTCAGAATCTATGATAGATATTGATAATATTGAAAATGAAAACGTAGTAGAACATACATTAGGATGGTCATATTAAAAAAATGACGTTGAGTTCTATAGTATATGTAAAATTTAATATTATGATAGCAAACATATGAAATCAATGTTGATTTTCATACTTTGAGAGACCCGGCCATCTGTTGTGCTTAAGAATACAAGAGCTCATTGCTCTTTGTAGGCAATCAGAGATCCAATCGGGTCTCTTTTTTTATGCAATAAAGCATGTATGGGCTAAAAATTAGTGTCGTTTTAGTATCGTCATTTATCGATAATGAGAGAGAACAATGGTCTGTGGGCATCACTTTTTAAAACATAGTAAATCGATAAGGATACTTGACAAAAACAAGAAGTACGTCTAAGATTACAATTAATATAATTTTCAGAAAATGATTGGGGGGCTGTTTATGACAGCTATAAGTATTCTTGACCAAAGTCCAATAGACGATAATGAATCAGTTAATACAGGCTTATCTAGAACCGTTGAATTAGCACAAGTAGCAGAAAAGTTAAATTATACAAGATATTTTGTGGCAGAACATCATAATATAAATGAAGTAGTGGGGACAAGTCCTGAAATATTAGTTACGCATTTATTAAATCAAACAAACCATATAAGAGTTGGTTCTGGTGGCGTTATGTTACAGCATTATAGCCCATTCAAAGTGATTGAGCAGTTTCATTTTATTAGCCATATTGCTCCAGGAAGAGTTGATTTAGGTATTGGTAAAGCACCTGGTGGTTTTCCGTTAGCTACCCAAGCCTTGCAAGAAGATATCAAGGACATACCTACATCTTTCAACGATAAATTTCATCGACTCAATCAATTTAATAATGAAACATTTTCAGAAGTAGATGCCTATTCAAATTTAAAAACAACAATCCGTAATGAAGAAATTCAGAAACCGCAAGTCTTTCTTTTAGGGGGAAGTGAGCGTTCAGCATGTTTTGCAGCTGATGAAAAAGTTGGTTTTATTTATGCTTATTTTTTAAATTCTGATCAGGCGCTTTTACACAAAGCAATCAGTACATATAAAGCCCATTATCCTGAAGGGAAAATAATCGTCGCGTTAGCTGCTGTCGTATCGGAGAACGATGAAGATAGCGCCTTAATTGAAGAAGGCAGAACAAATTATGTGTTGCATTTTAATGATGGGCGTAAGTTAACGTTAAGTAGTAAGCATCAAATTGAGGATTTTAAAAAGCAAAGTTCAGAGCATTTTGAAATAGAAGCGCAACAAATAGAAGTATTTAATGGTACAGCTGAATCAATACAACAACAGATTCAAGAATTAAATATTGATAATCACGTTGATGAGTTTATGTTTCATATGCCAGTGAAAAATCATGCATTACGTTTAAAAACATTAGAACAGTTAGCACAAATTTACAATAAAGAGAATTTGAAAGAAGGGGTAAAATGACTAATAAAAAGATAGATTTAGGAATTATGTTGAATGGCCCTGGTAGTCATATGCATGCTTGGAAATCGGATGAAGTACCTAGTGATGCAAGTACAAATTTTAATTTTCAATTGGATATCGCACGTAAAGCAGAACAAGCTGGGTTTAGCTTTGTTTTTGTAGCAGATGGGTTATATATAAATGAAAAATCGATACCACACTTTTTAGATAGGCATGAGCCATTAACTTTTTTAGCAGCACTTGCTCCGATAACAACACAAATCGGGTTAGTAGGAACTATTTCAACTTCGTACAGTGAGCCATTCACAGTTGCAAGACAACTTTCAACTATTGATAAGTTAAGTAATGGTCGTGCCGGTTGGAATGTTGTGACGTCACCTTTAGCGGGAAGTGCTGATAATTATAGTAAAGGAGATCATCCAGAACATGATATTCGGTATGATATCGCAGAAGAACATATCCAAGTAGTTCAAGGATTATGGGATTCTTACGAAGATGATGCATTTATGTTCGATGTTGAGACAGGTGAATATGTTGATAAAAGTAAAATGCATACATTAGATTACAATGGTCAATTTTTCCAAGTTAAAGGGCCTTTAAATGCGAGTCGTTCAGAACAAGGACAACCTGTTATATTTCAGGCAGGTGCTTCACCGAAAGGACAAGCATATGCTGCAAAGTATGCAGACGCCGTATTTACATTAGGGGAATCACTTGATATTGCCAAGCGTAACTATGACAGTATTAAGCATCAAGCTCAAGCGTTTGGAAGAAATCCAGAACATATTAAAGTCTATCCTATACTTGCGCCAATCATTGGAAAAGATAAAGATGAAGTAGAAGCGCGATTTAATGAAATTAAATCGTTGGCTACAATTGAAGAAGCTTTAGATTACTTAGGAAGATATTATGATCATCATGATTTCAGTCAATATGAACTCGATGCACCGTTTCCTGAATTAGGTGAAGTAGGCAAAAATAGTTTTCGTGCTACAACAGATGCAATTGCTGAACGTGCCAAATCACAAAATTTAACTTTAAGACAAGTTGCACTAGAAGAAACGGTAAGGCGTTCGCCATTTACAGGCACATATAACGAAGTTGCTGAACTGATGATTGAATGGTTTGAACAAGGGGCAGCAGATGGATTTATATTTGGCCCACATGTTTATGGAGAAATATATGATGAATTTTTAAATAAAGTATTACCTATATTAGAAGAAAAAGGTTACTATACACAATCCTATGACGGAGATACATTACGTGATCATCTTGGTATTCCTTTCAAGGAAAATAGATATAGTCATTCAAAGATAACAAATAGATAAACTTAGCGAAATGAACTTATTTTATCTCATTTTAAGGAGTGAAAAGAGATGTCTGAATATGGTGCAACTTCACATAAGCGTAGATATCAGTCGCAAAAAGAGGTTGAAAAAACCAAAATAAAAACAAAAGAAAAAAGAAAATTCGAATTACCACATGTGTTATTAATGATGTTAATGATGATGATGTTTGCATGTATTTTGACATACATTATTCCGGCAGGTGAGTTTGATACTACAAAGAGTGGCGAAATTGTGCAAGGTACTTACCATGCTATTTCACAAAACCCCGTTAATCCATTTTATGCTATTACTTTGATTTTAAACGGAGGCATTCAGTCTGCTCAAACAGTGACTTTATTATTATTTGTTGGCGGTGCTATAGGTGGTATATTGCAGTTGGATTCAGTGACAAAACTAACCAATTATATGATATATAAATTTGAACATGCTGGTGCTTTACCATTAATTATTGGGTTGTTTTCATTAATGGCATTTATAGGTTTTTTTGTAGGTGGCGACCAAATGATTGTCTTTGTTACGCTAGGCGTTATTTTGGCTAAAAGATTAAAATTAGACCCAATTATTGCGCTTGCCATGACCTTTCTCCCATTATATATGGCATTTTCTGTTTCTCCTTCAGGTATGGCAAAAATTGGGCAAATTGTTTACCCTGAAGTCGCTTTATATTCTGGGTATGGTGGCAGAGCGATTATGTATGTAGTGTTTTTATTAGTTACAATGTTATACGTTGTTTGGTATGCAAGAAGAGTCATTAAAAATCCAAACAAAAGTTTGATGAATACAACATCTTGGCAGAAGCACATGACACAATCATCAAATGATGAAATGAATATTCAAGATAGATTGATTAATTGGAGAGATGTGGTGGTTGTTAGTCTAGTCATTTTTACACCTATTATCTTAGCTGTAGGTAACGGTATGCTTAAATGGACAGAAAAATATGGTAATGGCGTATTTATAACTGTATTTGGCATTAGCTTTGTGATTGCTTACTTAGTAAAGCGTAAGCGTTCAGGTGAAATGGTAGATGGTTTTCTAGCCGGCGCCAAGCCTATGTTAGTTGTAGCATTTGCTATTATTATGGCTAATACCATTAGTGTGATTTTAGAAAAAGGAAAAATACTTAGCACAATAGTAAATGGGTTAACAACACAACTCGATGGATCTTCAGCAGGTGTCGTTTCAATTTTAATATTTTTAGTTGCGAGTGTGTTTAATTTCTTGGTACCTTCTGGTTCAGGATTAATGAGTGTTATGGTTCCGATATTACAGCCAGTGACGCACACGCTAGGTGTGAATGATCAATTACTTTTAACTTCATTATCCTTTGGAGGTGGTTTAGGTAATTTAATCACACCTACGCTCGGTGCAACAGTCGGTGCAATTGCGATTGCCAAAGCGAACTTTAGTTCGTGGTTTAAATTTATGGCGCCATTGTTTTTAATTTGGATTATAGTCGGATCATTTATATTATATGTCTTTACAAATGTTGGATGGACTGGAGGAATATAAACAGTTTCATGGATTTAATATAAAAATAAGCTGTATCGTTAGGAATTGAGTTACTTTCCTAATGGATACAGCTTATTTTTAATGTTATACGAAAGCAACCACTAACTAAACAACAGTTAATTTGAAAGGCATATTTTCTGTCCATTTTCGATTTGGTTTTTTATCAGTAATAACTTCAGTAATATCGTTAATTTTGGCAAAAGAAAGTGTGGATGAAACATCAAATTTACTTTGGTCTATAAGTGCGATAACTTTTTCGCTTTCTTGAACCATTTGCTTCTTCAATTGAACTTCTGGTAATGAGAAATCCGTTAAACCATTTTCCAATGTAAAACCATTTGCTGATAAAAAGAAATAATCGATATGATACATTTCTAAAATTTGAGAATCGATATTTCCAGTAATTGCATTTGAATCTTGGGAAACAAACCCTCCAACTACAAGTACGGTTAAATTAGGGTTTTCTTTTAGAAGTACAGCATTTTCTAAGCCATTGGTTATAACTGTAAGCTCCATAGTCGTTTCTGATATTAATTTAGCGAGTTCATAGGTAGTTGAACTTGCATCAATAAGTATACATTGTTGTGGTTCAATTTTATTTAGAGCGTATTGACTAATTTTATGTTTTTCATGATGATTTTGTGATAGGCGGTAAGAAAAGTTTAATTTTGAATTCATATTATTATTAACTTTTGCGCCACCATGTGTACGTGTGAGTTTATTTTCACTTTCTAAAAGTCTTAAATCACTACGAACAGTTGCTTCTGTCACGCTTAGATAATCTGACAACTGTTTTACCGTAGCTCGCTTATGTGACTTTATGTAAGTGTATATATGTTCCCGTCGTTCATCCGCGTACATTTTCATATGATTCACATCCTTCTTAATCTCATAGTTCAGTTTAACACAATTTTTTATAAAAAAAACAAAAGAAAGATAAAACGAAAATAAACGAAAAAATATTTGAAATAAACGAAAATGTATATTAGAATAATAACTATAAATGAAAGCGTTTCCTAAAAGAAAAAGGGGTTGTTATATATGGCAAATCAAAATTATCCAGACAAAATGAACGCAGTTGTAGCTTATGCACCAGGTGAATATAAATATGAAACTGTAGATACGCCGGTTATTGAAAATTCAAAAGAAATTATCGTAAAAGTTGAAGCATGTGGTATTTGTGCAGGAGATATTAAAGCATATGGTGGGGCGCCAAGCTTTTGGGGTGACGAAACACAACCGTCTTATATCAAAGCACCAATGATACCAGGTCATGAGTTTATTGCACGAATTGTAGAAAAAGGCGATGACGTGACTGACTTTGACATAGGCGATCGTGTGATTTCTGAACAAATCGTACCATGTTGGGAATGTAGATTCTGTAAACGCGGAGAGTATTGGATGTGTGAAAAACACGATTTATATGGCTTCCAAAATAATGTGAATGGTGGCATGGCAGAATACATGAAATTCACTAAAGAAGCAATTAATTATAAAGTACCTGAAGATTTACCGATTGAAAAAGCAATTCTTATCGAACCATATGCTTGTAGTTTACATGCCGTACAACGCGCAAACATCAAGTTAGGAGATTTTGTTGTATTATCTGGCGCTGGGACACTTGGGTTAGGTATGATTGGGGCTGCCAAAAAATCAGGCGCTGAAACATTGGTAGTACTTGATATGAAAGATGATCGTTTAGAATTGGCTAAGCAATTTGGTGCTGACATTGTAATGAATCCATCTAAAGTAGATGTTGTAAAAGAAATTAAAGAGATGACAGAAGGTTACGGTTGCGATACTTATATTGAAGCAACTGGTCATCCTAAATCTGTTGAACAAGGATTAAGCGCTATAAGAAAATTAGGGAGATTTGTTGAGTTCTCTGTATTTGGTGATCCAGTAACAGTTGATTGGAGTATTATCTCAGACCGTAAAGAACTAGACTTAATGGGTAGTCATTTAGGACCTTACTGCTATCCACTTGTGATTAATGGCATACAAAATGGAGATTTTCCAACTGAAGGGGTCGTGACACATCAACTACCACTTAAAGATTTTGAAGCAGGTTTTGACTTAATGAAAAAAGGAGATAAATCATTAAAAATTGTTCTTGTACCTTAATACAGCTAGGCAATATAAGAGATCAGAGAGTTAAAAGGAGAGAATTTAAATGAAAAAGATGATTAATAATCCTGATGACGTCATAGATGAGCTAATGACGGGATATTTAATTGCTTATCCCGAATATATAAGACGTTCAAACCTACATCAAAGGGCGTTAATTGGTAAAAAACGTCATCCTGATCGTAAAGTGAGTATATTAATTGGTGGTGGTTCAGGACATGAACCTGCTTTCCTAGGCTATGTAGGACAGGGTATGGCGGATGGCGTGGCAGTAGGTAATATATTTGCCTCGCCTTCTCCAATCCCTATACAAGCTGTAACAAGAGAAATTCATGATAATCACGGTGTTTTATACGTTTATGGTAATTACGCAGGTGATTTAATGAATTTCGAGATGGCGAGTGAAATGACAGAAATTGAAGATGATATTGAAACAGCAGTTGTTATTGGAAATGATGACGTTGCTTCCGCAAAAGAAATCGAAGAAAGACGAGGCATAGCAGGAGAATTACTTGTTTATAAAGCTGCAGGCGCAGCTGCTGATTTCGGCTATGGCTTAGAAGAAGTACGTCGTATTGCACAACTTGCAAATGACAATACACGTTCAATGGGTATTGGTTTAAGCCCTTGCTATTTGCCACAAACTGGCAAGCCTAGTTTCGATTTAGAAGACAATGAAATGGAAATCGGTTTAGGACATCATGGAGAACCAGGCATTGAAAAAACAACGCTACGTTCAGCTAAAGAAACTGTACAAGTTATGATGCAAAATATATTGAAAGAAAATATTTATCAATCGAATGATGAAGTTGTGGTGTTAGTGAATGGCTTAGGTGCAACGTCACAAATGGAATTATATATTATTAATAAAGAAGTAGATGAAATATTAAAAGAAAAAAATATTAAGACTTATAAATCGTATGTAGGTAATTTCATTACATCAATGGAAATGGGTGGATTCTCGGTGACATTGATGAAGTTGGACGACACGTTGAAATCTTGTATAGACCATCCAGTTGATTGTCCAAATTTTAAAGAAGTCTAGGAGGAAGCAAAATGACATTAACGAGTGAAGCATATAAATCATTTATCCTAGCGTTAACGACGTTGTTTGAGGAACAAAAAGATAACCTTTGTGAATTAGATAGAAAAATTGGTGATGGTGATCATGGCGTCACTATGAATATTGGTTACCAAGCTGTAAAAAATACAATTAATAATGAATTGCAAGAACAAGATGATATAGCCAAAATTAGTGTTGCGGTAGGTAAAAGCTTTTTAGATGCAGTGGGATCATCTGTAGGTCCACTATATGCATCAGGTTATCTTAAAGCTGCAGTCGCAGTGAAAAACCAAACTGAATTAGACGAGCCAGGCTTATATCAATTTTGGATTGCATTTAGTAAAGGTATTAAAGATAGAGGTAAAGCTGAGATCGGTGATAAAACGATGATTGATACACTTGAACCATTCTATCTCGCTTTAGAGGATGCTCAATCTCAAAATATACAATTTAAAGATGCTTTTAACACCGCTTTAGAGAAAGCTAAAAAAGGGATGGAAAGTACGAAAGATATCGTTTCAAATAAAGGGCGCTCCAAACGACTTGGTCATCGTTCACAAGGTCATGTTGACCCCGGCGCAATGTCCGCCTATCTCATGCTAGACACATTTAAATCATATGTATAAGAGAGAAGCAATAAATATTGGAGGAGGAATTTAAAATGAAAATAGCAATTGGTGCAGACCACAATGGTTATGAATTGAAAGAAGCGGTTAAGTCACATGTCGAAAAATTAGGGCATGAAGTTGAAGATTTTGGTTGTCATCAATGCGCAGAAACAGATTACCCAGATGTTGCTGCTGAGGTAGGTAAAAGTATCCAACAAGGAAACAATGAACGCGGCATCCTTATTTGTGGTACAGGTATTGGTGTATCCATTACTGCCAATAAGTTAAAAGGTATTCGCGCGGCATTGGCACATGATTACTATTCTGCTGAACGAGCACAATTAAGTAATAATGCTCAAATTTTAACAATGGGTGCACAAATTATAGGTGTGGAAGCTGCTAAAAAGAATGTTGAAGCTTACCTTAACGTAAGTTGGGAAGGCGGATCGCAACGTAAAGTGGATAAAATCGACCAAGTAGAACAAGGCGAAAATAATTAAGTTATAATGGAGCTAATCATATCTATCATTTAAAAATAATACTAAATGTTTTTGAAAATGAATATATCAGAATGTAAGTATATTTTATTCGGCGAGACAATGAAATCTTTTTAGCAAAATGAGATTTTATTGTCTCGCTTTTTTATATCGTTTATAAGTTGTAAAATGTAAACTTTTACAATAGTTATAATAAAATTTCACTTTTAATAAACGGAAACAACTATATTTAAATTATAATTATTTGTCTAAAAAATAACAAAATTATATTTATATTGTGAATGGTTGTTTTCTTTAATATTATAAATACTATAATCTTTTTAAAAGGGGGATGAACATGCAATTTACATATAAATTCTCTAAAACCTCGTGCTTTGTGTTTATAATTATATTGATATTAGGGATATTTATGTTTTCACAACAGGCCGCTGCGCATGCAACGTTGGAGAAAGTCACGCCATCACATAATAGCGTCGTAGAAGAAACGCCAAGTGAAATCGAATTACAATTTAATGAACCAGTACATGCCAAATATTCAAGTATTCAAATTTATGATGATAACGGTTCCGAAATTACTGAAGTTAAACCAAGCACATCTGGTTCTTCAGACACATTAACTTTTCCAGTTAAAGATTTAAAAGAGGGCACACATAGTATCTATTGGCATACGATGTCAGCTGATGGCCATGAAATTAGTGACCAATTTGAATTTTCGGTTGGAAAACAAACAGCAAATGGCATTGATACAACGCCTCCGTTTTATGAACAGCCAGATGTTTGGTTTGGCGTATTGCGTTTTATATCAGAAGGTTTACTAATAACATTAGCTGGCTTTTATCTGGTTAATCAACTAGCAAAAAGACTACGATTACCTCAATTTAATTTACAAACATATACTGCACCAGCGATTTGGGTATTAGTGATGCTTTCTGTAATTACTGTTTTAATTTATATGATGACCTTGTCTTCTGATGTGATCTCAGATGTGTTAAGTTTACAAAAATCAACTTTACTCCAAACCCCATTTATATTAGCAATGGTTGCAGTTATTGTATTATTAATTCTTTTTACAATAAAAAATATGGTCTCTGGTTGGTACATATTAGCACCAATTCTTATACTCATTGCGCTTAGTATGTCTGGGCATGCTTGGTCACAAACCGTACCACTATGGTCTATTATTATAAGAACAATTCACATAATAGGCATGTCATTCTGGCTAGGTGCGTTAATTTATTTAATTGTCACTGTGTTGAGTAAAGCACAATTTGATGTAAAACAAATGAAATCCTTTTTATTCAAGTTAAATCTTGGTGCTGTGACAGCTATTGTTGTTTCAGGTATCCTGATGTCCATCGATCAAACGAATATATTAACACTTTGGCAAAATATTCAAACTTGGAGTGTGTTATTAATTGTTAAAGTCGTACTTACAGTTGTGATGATGCTTCTAGGTTTTTATCAAACAACTAAAGCACTTGGGAAATATCAGCACACGAATAAATTTATATTATTTGGTGAACTGAGTATAGGTATCATACTCATATTAGTTGGTGTAATCATGAGTCAATTAAATATTCCAGGATAAGGAGCTTATAAATAATGAAAAAACAATTAATTTTAGCTATCGTAGCTTGTTTTACCGCTTTAATATTTTCTAAAAGCGCAGAGGCACATGTGACATTGAACCCTGACACGAGTGAACCAGGTTCTTATGAAAAATATGATGTTAGAGTACCAGTAGAAAAAGAATCTAACACTACAAAAATTGAATTGAAAGTTCCTAAAGGTGTAAACGTTGTGGGCGTAGCACCGCATGAAACATTTGACCATAAATTAACAAAAGATGATGATGGGAATATTACAAAAATTACTTGGACAGCTAAAGGTAAAGGTATAGGACCAAATGAATTTGTAGATTTACCTATCCAAGTAGCCAACCCTCAAAAAGAAGGCGAGTTTAAGTGGGAGGCTTATCAAACTTATGACGATGGAGAAACAGTTAAATGGGACGGAGACGAAGATGCTGAAAAGCCTTCTCCAGTAACGAAAGTATCTGAAAATGCTGATGTTGAATCTGAAAGTAGTCAGTCCAGTAATGATTCGATGGCTTTGTGGATTATATCTATCGTAGCTATTATTTTATCGTTAATAGCCATTTTTAAAAAATCACGTAAAGCATAATAATTAGAATGGTAATGAGCGTAGGTCAAGGATTGACTTTTGCTCTACGCTCTTTTTTATTATGTTTGATGAATTGTCACTGTAATTTGTAAAGATTTGTCTTATAATAATTTTGAGGAGGATTTTGAATGCGCAGAATACTGTATGCTTTTTTAATTTATACAATTTTAGGATTGCTTAGTGGTTTTTATTATCGCGAGCTAACACTTGCCTATGATTTTACAGGGGATACACAGTTAGTAGTTGTGCATACACACACACTTATATTAGGCATGTTTATGCACCTTATCTTATTACCAGTAGCTAAAGTGTTTAAATTAAGTAGTTACTATTTATTTAATTGGTTCTTTATTGTGTATAATCTAGGGGTCTTAGCTACTATAGGTATGATGTTTACAAAAGGAACATATCAAGTAATGGGGCTTACAGTGCCAGATTCATTTGCAGGATACGCGGGTATGGGTCATACAATTTTAACAGCTGGTTTTATTTTACTATTTTTCTTACTTAAAAATGCAATTATTAAAAACCCTAAAAATTAAGTGCTTATAAAAATTAGGCTCTAAACTAATTGATTATATCTTTAATAAAGACAAAAACGCCAGGCATAAATATGCCAGGCGTTTTTGTGTATTTGGTTATAAATGATTGCTTATATAACCATTTTAGTTTTTGTTTGCTTTTTTCTTAGTTATCTTGCTGTGACAGTGTAATTAGTATTTTAAGCGCATCCTATTTTTTTAGGTAAAAAGCATGGATTATTATTAAAGTTTAAAAATTGGCACTTTTTAATTGATAAGCATTATCAATAATAGGATAATGAAATAAAAGTACTAGTAGATTGTAGGAGGAATTTTATGGATGATGTGATTATTATCGGTGGCGGACCAGCAGGTTTATTTGCTAGTTTTTATTCTGGGTTAAGAGGTATGAAGGTAAGAATTATTGATATTCAAGATAAACTTGGAGGTAAAATGCATGTTTACCCGGAAAAGATTATTTGGGATATAGGTGGATTAGCGCCTAAACCTTGTTATGAAATTATACAAGACACTGTAAATCAAGGCTTACATTTTGAGCCTAAAGTCAATTTAGAAGAACGTGTCATCGATATTAGAAAAATAGCTGAACGTCATTTTGAAATAGAAACAGATAAAGGGCATATTTATGAATCTAAATCAGTAATTATTGCTATTGGCGGTGGCATTATTAATCCAAAACAATTAGATATTAAAGGCGCAGAAAGATATAAATTAACAAACTTGCATTACGTGGTGCAATCTTTAAAACATTTTAAAGATAAAGACGTTTTAATTTCAGGAGCAGGAAATTCTGCTTTAGATTGGGCAAGTGATTTAAGTGGCTATGCTAAAAGTGTGACATTAATTTATCGAAAATCAGATATTAAAGGTTATGAAGCGATGAGAGATTTATTAGATCAATTAGCAGTAGAAAAAATGCCAAATACGCATATTTATCAACTAATAGGTGATGCAACTCAATCACGTATACAACAAGTGATATTAGAAAATATGGAAACGAAAGAACAAATCGCTCGTACATTTGACGAAGTTATTATTAGTCATGGTTTTGATAGAGAGAACACATTACTAGAACAATCTACAACTCAAGTCGATATGTTTAGTGAATATAGTATTAAAGGGTTTGGAAATACAGCGACAAGTATTGATGGTTTGTATGCCTGTGGTGATATTATTTATCATGAGGCAAAGGCACATTTAATTGCGAGTGCATTTAGCGATGCTGCAAATGCAGCAAATTTAGCTAAACTTTATGTTGAGCCTGAAGCAGCGCCAGAAGGTTATGTATCTAGTCATAATGACGCTTTTAAGGAATCTAATAAAGTAGTAATGAAGAAATATTTATAATGTGTTAATTTGTATATCAGATATACGATGACTTTTGGATAGGAGATGAAATAGCGTGATTGAGATAAAGCATGAAGCACCAACAGTAAAAGATTATAGAAACATGAGAAAAACAGTGGGACTAAGTGAAAAATCTCAGAAAGCGGCTGAAAAGGGGCTTTCAAATGCTTGTTTCAATGTGACAGTTTATGATGACGCATCGTTAATAGCGATGGGCAGAGTGATCGGTGATGGAGGCACTGCTTTTCAGATTATTGATATTGCAGTAGATACAAAATATCAAGGTGAAGGGTACGGCAAACAAGTTATGGCACATATTATGAAATATATTCAATCTGTCGCTGAAGAAGGGACGTATGTGAGTTTGATTGCAGATTATCCTGCAGATAAGCTGTATGAACAATATGGCTTTATCACTACTGAACCACATTCTTGTGGTATGTATATTAAATATTAAATTTGTATTTTGAATTAGAATATCATACAAAAATAAAGAGCGGATTAAAGAAATCAATTTAGAAAATGTGATTTCTTTTCCGCTCTTTTTTAATATTAAAGTTTAATTGTTTAACTTAACTTAGATATACTAATTATTTTGATTCATTAATATCAGCCTCTGTTGCGTTTGTTCTAGAACGTAAATCAGCTTCAATTTCTTCTAAACTACGACCACGCGTTTCTGGTAGGTATTTAATAACGAAGATTAAAGCACAAACGCCAATAGCAGCAAAGATTAAGAACACTTGCTCAACAGCTAATACTTCAGTCAAAATAGGGAAAAATTGTGCAACTAGTAAACTACCGATAGATAATACTAAAGCAGCTATACCTGTTGCAGCGCCACGTGCACGCATTGGGAATAATTCTGGAAGCATAACCCAGAGTACTGGTCCCCAAGTAAAACCAAAGAATATAATAAATAATGTGAGACAAGCAACCATAATCCAAGCAGATGATTGGATGCCCATTGTCCAAATTAATATCGCCATAATTAATAGTGAAGCCACCATACCGATATTACCAATAACTAATAGGCGTTTACGGTCAATCTTATCGATAATCATAATTGCCACAATTGTAATCAGCACGTTTACCGTACCAATACCAACGGTACCTAAAATAGAAGTCGCATTACCTAAACCAGCTTTACTAAAAATAGTAGGTGCGTAATAGATAATAGCATTAATACCTATAATTTGTTGTAATAATGCAAACACACTACCAATAATAAGCGTTGGGCGTAACCATGGTGATTTTAAAACCTTCCATGTGCTTTCAGAAATAGCATTAATTTCTTTCATATCAGCAATTTCTTTGTCAATTTCACTTTCCTTAAACGTCAATTTCATAACGTCACGAGCAGCTTTTTCACTTTTATGTTCAAGTAACCATCTAGGACTTTCTGGCATAAAGGCAACACCAATTAATAGAATTAGAGAAGGCAATACTGCTAAACCTAACATCCATCTCCATCCTTCGATTGGTGTAAAAGCATAGTTGATTAAATATGAAGATAAAATACCAATTGTAATCATTAATTGGTTTAATGAACTTAAAGAACCACGCTGTTCAGTAGGTGCCATTTCTGATAAATAAACTGGTACAATTGCAGTTGAACCACCTACAGCTAATCCAATCACAAGTCTACCAATAACTAATACTGGCATGGATGGCGCTAACGCTAAAATTAACGCACCTACAATGTAGATAATCGCTATAATAAATACTACGCGTCTACGACCAAGTCTGTCAGACATAGGACCACTTGCCCCAGAACCAAATATAGCTCCGATTAACATAGATGCAACGACTAGTCCTTCAGTAAAACTATTTAATGGAATGTCATCTTTTATAAATAATAGAGCACCTGAAATTACTCCCATATCATAACCGTAGAGTAATCCTCCCAAGGCACCAAGGAAAAAGATGAGTTTCTTATTCACTTTAATTCCCATACAAACCCTCCTGATAATATTCGATAATCATAAGTATACGCTTTCATATTTTAGTTGTAAATGTTAAAGTATAATAATTTTATTTATTCATACTTATTTATATGAAATGTAATATTTTTGAAGTTCCGATAAAAATACGAAGTTATATAAATTGTTATAAAATAAAACTCCGCACTTCAAATTGAATTTTACAGTACGGAGTTTTGATAGTGACTATGTTATGAGTCGAACTCTATGACAATTCTACCAGAGTTTTTATGTTGAAGAACTTCATTAATACTATTTTTGATATCTTTAAACTTAATGGTATGTTTTATATCATGTAATTGATCAGGCTTTAAATCTTTGGCTAGTCTGCGCCATATATGCTTACGTTGTTTCATTTCAGTATATACTGAGTCGATACCGATAACGTTTACGCCTCTTAATATAAATGGAAAGACTGAACTATCAAATGTAGCGCCTCCAGTCATACCAATAAGTGCAACACTTCCATTGTAATTAAGCTGTTTGACAATTTGTGAAAAGCTCTCGCCACCTACAGGATCGATGACTGCTTGCCATGTACGCTTCCCTAGTAGTTTATCGTCATGCTTAGTTATCCTAGGCACTACATCTTTCGCGCCTAATGCTTTAAGTTTGTCAGTTGCTTCAGATTTCCCTGTACTAGCGATGACCTTATAACCAATAGCGTCTAACATCATTACAGCTAATGTGCCTACGCCTCCAGTTGCGCCTCTGACAAGTACTTTATCCTTTTCAACTGATAGACCATTATGTTCTAATCTTTCAATTGCTAACCCCGCTGTATAACCAGCTGTTCCATAGATCATTGCTTCTTCAAGTGTTAGATCCTTTGGTAAAGGTACAATCCATTCTTCTTTAACACGAACGTATTCACTAAAGCCTCCAAAATGATTTGTCCCTAAATCATAGCCAGTTACGATGACTTCATCTCCTGGTTCAAAAGCATGAGTATCTGAATGGGCTACAACGCCCGCTAAGTCAATCCCAGGCACCATTGGATAAGATTGAACGATCTTAGAATTTTCAACAGTAGCTAAGGCATCTTTATAATTAATCCCAGAGTATTTGGTTTTGATTAACACTTCGCCTTCTGGAAGATCATTTATTGTGATATCTTTAAATTCGCTTGTTACTTTGCCGTCTTGTTCATTGACCACAAAAGCTTTAAATGTTTTAGTCATTGCCTTATGGCACTCCCTTATGTATATTTTTATGAACAATTAAAAAGCTAGGACTACTTTATCATGATATTGTCAATTTCACAATAAGTGGAAAATGACTGTTTTAAAGTAAGCGTTTTAATATTTTTGGGATGATACATAAAATCTATTGAGTTGTATAGTAACCTATTACATATTTTAGTATACTAATTGACAAGATAATTAAAAAGGTGGATATATATGACGGAAACAATTGAGTTAGTGAAAGAATCAGAAGTAACATTGTTGAGAGATATTTGTATATCAACATTTAAAAACACCTTTAAAGATGGTGAATACTCAAAAGAAGATTTTAAACAGTATTTTGATGAGGCATATAGCGTTGAAAAATTGAAAAAAGAACTCGAAGATGCTTATGCTTTTACTTATTTTTATCGTGTAAATAATCAAGTTGTAGGTTATTTTAAATTAAATATTAATGAAGCACAAACTGAAACAATGGGGAGTGATTATTTAGAAATACAACGTATATATTTTTTGCCGGGTTCACAAGGTAGCGGTAAAGGGAAACAAGTCTTTAATTTTGCAATTAAAAAAGCACAAGAATTACAAAAATCAAAAATTTGGTTAGGTGTTTGGGAATATAATGAACAAGCGCTAAATTTTTATAAAAAGCAGGGACTAAAAATAACAGGCTCTCATAAATTTTATACAGGAGCAGTTGTAGATACAGATTTGATAATGGAAAAAAGTATATAGACGCTATTTACAATTAATCATTCACCATTCAGTTATCTCACACATAATGTAGAATGTAGCGTTATTATTTTTTAACATTATATAGTGCGTTAAATAAACGTTTTAGGTTTTTAGATTTTGTGAAAATTATATTTAAATTCGAAAAAGTTTTGTAAAAAGTTGTTTAGCTTAATAATAATGGTGAATAATATAATGATTCTCATTTGCCCTAATTGATAGTTGTCATACATAGTAACGATAATTAGGAAATGAGCAAAACAAATTTAGGAGGTATGTATATGAAAAAATTATTAGCAGGTTTTTTAACACTTTCGTTGGTGCTTGCAGCTTGTTCTAATGGTAGTAATGATGATGATGGAAATAAGGATGATAACTCGAAAGACAATCAATCTTCAGATGATCAATCGAAGGATAATGAAAAAGATTCTAAAAATGATGACGAAAAAAACAATGATAGCGCTAACGATAATTCGGACAGTAACTCTAGCATGAATGGCACTGACTCTAATGCTAACGATGATAACAATTCAGAAAACGATGAAAATGCTAATCACAATTCGGATAATAATGCTAACAACAGCAGCGAATCTAATAGTGATAGTAATGCTCAAGACAACGCTAGTCCTAATGATAATACATCAAGTAATGCTAATAGTAATCAAGAACCAAATCGTAATAGCAATTCAAATGCGGATAACTCAAGTGACGCTTCAAAAAATCAATACGTAGCACCATACCAAGGTCAAAATGCAGTACCAGTAGCACAAAATATTACTTCAGGTAATACTGACGCACAAGTGGCTTTACAATCATTACCTCATTTCCAAAATGCGTTAGATAATGCCAAGGCTGAAGTGAATGCATTAAATGGTCAGTCGAATCCTTATAATGATTATGCAATTGAAGGAAGCGATGGGAATTATAGTTACATCTTTAGCTTCCAAAATCAAGCGCAACCAGGTACGTATTCAATTGTAACAGTCGATCAACAAGGCACAGTTAGAGTCGTTGATCCAGCTTACCAACAATAAAAAGTATAACCGATATATTAACAGGTATAGAGTTAAAATTTATTTGTGACGGCTAAATAGTGCATGGTTATCATGAACATAGAATTACAATTAAAAAACAAGCATAAGGGAGCAAGACAACGAAACCATTTTAGTAAAATGTGATTTCTGTCTTGCTCCCTCTTATGCGTTATTATCGTTGGATGACTTAATGTTTAAATTGAACCATATTTATTTTTAACCAGCTCAAGTTGTGTTTAGCGGTCTATTTTCTAAAGGAATATCGTATTAGATCGATTGTTTACATTTTGATACATATCATTTATTTGTTGGATTTAATTGATTTTTGAATAATATGAGAAATTGTTTCAAAAGCATGATTATCCTTGTTTATAAAAGGATTTTCATGTATGTCCTTCATTTGATGACTGATTAAATCATTTAAAAGTGCTTTTGCATCACTATATCTAACAGTAGAAAGAGAATGCATGACATCATCATATACACCACGCTCTGAGACATATTTTTCATGGTCAGGTGTATATTGACAAACAATTTTATCAATTGTTAATGCATCAAAAATAATTGAAGAGTAGTCTGTTAATACAATGTCTGACGCAAGTAATAAATCTTGAACTTCTAAATTTGATGGTGCGACGATAGCGTTCTCGGGAATATAGTTAGATTCGTCTTTAGTGTGCCCTTTAAAAATAACATTATATTTATTTAATAATCCGTCACTAATAGGTAATAAATCTGATGTTTCGTTTGTTGCTTTCCATGTTGGCACGTAAAGCAATGTTTGTTTATCTGGGTTTAATTTCAATTCTTTTTTAATGAATGAGATATAAGGTTGATCGGATTGTTTATCTAATAAATATCTAATTCTAGGGTAGCCACAGTTCAACAAATGTGTATGCTGCTGTGGGAAAGCAGATTTAAAATATTCCATAATCGCTTCACAATCACTAACGAAATAATCTTGGTGCAACCATTTATTGTATTTACGGGCACGATAATTATAAATGTTGAGATTTTCACTTGGTTCATGACTATCTAAAAATAACTTTTTAATTGGTGTGCCATGCCAAAGTTGGATAATCGTACCGTTCGGTTTTAAACCGTCAGGTATGTACGTCTCTAATATAACCACACTTGCTGTTTCAATAAGTGTTTTAGCTTTTGGATCATCTGGATTAACAAAATTAGGCCCACTAACGTCTTTTGTTATAAAAAATACCGGTAATTTCGAAAAGTGTTTTGCAAAATGATTAAATAAATAACGTGAATTACCTTGGAATCCATAATTAAAACCTAAAAAAACAATGTGATTTTTGATTTTCGTTTTATCTTTTTTGTAAATATAACTCATTTCATAATGTTTCTTTTCATAATGGGAATGAATGAGATTATAAATCCAATGAGGAAGTTTAAAATTAGTAGACTTTAACGCTTTATCAGTAGAACGAACCGCTTTAGTTTCAGGTGGTAACGTTTCTTTACTTTTAAAAGGTACCGGATGCCTATGTTCAAATGCTAATTTGTTTAGGCTGAATTTAGTTGTGTTTAGCGGCGTAAAATCGTCAATATATTTCCAAACTGCCTTACTAGTTCTATGATTATGTTTAAAATTAAAAACGACATGGCTATCTGTAGCAATATCATCTTGTAACAGTGACAACAATGCTAAGTCAAATGCATTATGTATTTGATATTGGTTCATTAAATGGGCTACAGTTTCAATATGAAAGATTACATTCGGAAAATGGTTGATATTGTCTATCCAATCATTAAAAGTAATATATAATTGTCCGAAATATCGGCAGTCATTTAAATATTGTTGATTAATTGTATAATCTGCCACCATCGTGACAGGCTTGAGCTCAACTGCTTTTATCATTGATTGGTAAATTTCAACATCCTGATTTATAAGTACAAAATGAGAATAACCTTCTGTTGTAGCTTTTTGAAGTTCCTTTGCTAAAAGATCCCACTCTAAAATTTCAATTTGCTTTATCATTTACTATCCCTCTACTTAAATATGATTATTTCTATTTTATCATGGAGTGCATTAGAGACAAAAGAAACGTATATGTTAAAATAAATAATTAATTAAAAAGTTTGAAAAAATCAATTTTAATATACTGTATTTTGCCTTATTAACCAAAATAAATAACTTTAATATATAAAATGATTGTTTTTTAAAAAACTTATTGTGTTTTGACTGAAAAGGATGTTATAATTTATGTGAAATAATTCACAATATAGAGATGGCTAATTATTTTAAGTATAGGAAGTGATTGTAAATGTTTGTAGAAAGTTTTAACCCCTTTGGTAACGTCTTATTATCAAGTATTGTGGCTGCTATACCTATTATTTTATTCTTATTATGTTTAACTATTTTTAAAATGAAAGGGATATATGCTTCAATTACTACTTTAGTAGTTACACTCATACTTGCTATAAGCATATTTAAATTACCTATGAAGATAGCTACTGGTGCTTCTATAGAAGGGTTTTTCCAAGGCATTATACCTATTGGTTATATTGTAATGATGGCTGTATTATTATATAAGGTTACTAATGAGACTGGTCAATTTAGTACAATTCAAGATAGTATCGCAAGTGTGTCGCAAGATCACCGTATACAATTATTATTAATTGGTTTTGCATTTAATGGCTTCTTAGAAGGGGCGGCAGGTTTTGGTGTGCCAATTGCGATATGTGCACTATTATTAACCCAGTTAGGTTTTAAGCCTTTACAAGCAGCAATGTTGTGTTTGATTGCGAACGCCACAGCTGGTGCATTTGGAGCAATTGGTTTACCAGTGACAGTTATCGATACACTTGGCTTACCAGGTGACGTTACAGGATTTGCAGTTTCTCAGATGTCGGCTTTAACATTATCCATTATGAATATGTTTATACCGTTTTTATTAATTTGGATTATTGATGGCTTTAAAGGTATTAAAGAGACATTACCAGCCATTTTAATTGTTGGAGGTACATTCACAGTGTTACAAGCTATTATTACTGTGTTTATTGGACCTGAACTCGCAGACATTATTCCGCCATTAGGCGCAATGTTAGCGTTAGCTGTTTTTTCAAAAAAACATCAACCTAAAGAGATATTTAGATTGAAAGACAGTAGCGAACCAAAACCCATTGAAAAACATAGCTTTAAATCATTAATATACGCATGGTGTCCATTCGTTATTTTAACTGTATTAGTAATGATTTGGAGTGCACCTCAATTTAAAGCAATGTTTGCTCCTAATGGCATATTAAATGCATTCGTGTTTAATATAGCGTTACCTGGAACTTATAGCGAGATTGCTGATAAAGCAATTACACTTCCGCTAAATATTATAGGACAAACTGGCACAGCCATTTTATTGGTGGTTATCATTACAATATTAATGTCAAGACAAGTGAGCTTGTTTGATGCAACACGTTTATTTAAAGTTACATTTAAAGAATTATGGTTACCGATTATTACGATATGTATTATTTTGGTTATTTCGAAGTTAATGACGTACGCAGGTTTGAGTAACGCTTTGGGTGAAGGAATAGCAAAAACAGGATCAATATTCCCATTACTATCACCTGTTTTAGGTTGGATTGGTGTCTTTTTAACTGGCTCAGTGACAAACAACAATACATTATTTGCACCTATACAAGCAGCAGTTGCTAATAATATTGGTACAAGTGGCGCATTACTTGTGTCCGCAAATACAGTGGGTGGAGTTGCAGCAAAATTAATTTCACCACAATCCATTGCAATTGCCACTGCGTCTGTACAACAAGTAGGTAAGGAATCAGAATTATTAAAAATGACTTTACGCTATAGTGTTGTATTAATTATATTTGTATGTATATGGACATTTATTTTAAACTTAATTTTACATTAAAAACAACGGATAGTATTAAGTGCAACAATGATATTTTAGAAGTTGTCTGCACCCTCAGTTGTTTTAAAACTATAATCTGATATTCAGATACAATGATAAAAGGCATACGAAATCAATAGTTCAAAATTGATTTCGTACGCTTTTTTTATTAGGATTCTAACATAGTTTGAAATGATTGGTACACAGAGTCTGGTGAATAAGATTGCACCGTTTGGTATGCATTTTCAATCAAATGTTGTTTATTAAATTCTTGATTAATCAGTCTTAGCAATTGATTTGATAAATCTTCTATACTCCCGTGTGTAACTAAATAACCATTCACATTATTATTTATCAGAGAATCAGGACCAGCATTCCCATTAAAACTGACTACAATATTACTCTGGTTCATTGCTTCTAAAATAACCATACCAAAACCTTCATTACGTGAAGGCACAACCGTAATTTCACTCATTGCTAACTTTTCATTTAACTGTTGTGTTGCGCCTTGAAGTTTTATGATATCCGCAAGTTGATGATCTATGATGAGCTGTTGTAATAGGGCATGCGCTTCTCCATCACCGTAAATGTGTATTTGATATTTAAAGCGTCTCACTTCTTGCTGGATAGGGATGATGCTTTTAATTAATAGATCAAACCCTTTTTCGTATTCTAAGCGTCCTGCAGCAGTGATAATTTTATCTTTAGATGCAGGCAACCGTGGTTCATTTAAAATATTAGGGACGATATACACAGGCACGTTAACGATAGATTCATATGTATGTTTATCACTTTCTGTTAAGGTCGTTATTTTATCTAAATGTTTATAAGCTGTGGCAATCTCATCTTGCAAAGCATCACTATGCGCTTCAAAGTTCATATGCTCCATACCAATTTTTTCTATATTCTGTGAACCATAACAAGCAATTAATATATTAAAACTAGCTCTTGTGCCGATAAGTGTATCTGTCGAAACATTACGTATAGATTTAATCATTTTCTTTTCTATATAATGTGAAAATTGATTTAAACCAGGTTCATGTTGTGAAAGTATGCTTGGTTTAGAAAAAGGTGTATATTTATGGATACGGTTAAAAAATATGTCCTTAATATTTAAAGGATGTACTTGATAATCCGTTAAAGAACGAATTTGAATAGAATCATGTAAATCAAAATAGGGCTGAGAAGCGCCTCTAAAAACTGAAATAATTTCAATTTGGTGACCTTTTTCAGCTAAAACATTAGCAAGTTGTGAAATAGATTTAACAGTTCCACCCATGGCGTAAATATTATGCATAAAAAAAGTGATAGATTTCATTGGAATACCTCCAAATTATATAAACTAAATTAAAATTTATTATAGCATGAAATATACTTAATGAATAAAGTAACTCATAATAAATAGATTAGAAACCATTTGATTAAATCCTAAACAATTAAGATATAAAGTTAAAAGTTTGTATTATGCTTGTTTTAGTTAACACATATTAACATAATTTGTGTAGAATTACTGAAAGCCCTTTTTTCATAGGGCAATAACGTATATAATTAGAAGCGTACGGAAAGATTCTGTTGTTGTTTACGTTTTAAACATAACAATAATGGATTAGATTTTAAAATTTTAGCTATAGAAAACGCTTTATCACAGTTGTAAATTTTCTTAGATAAAGATAACGTGTCTATAAACATATATAAAAGGGGGACTGTGTTTGTTATGAGTACACAACATAGCAAAACAGATGTCATATTAATTGGCGGCGGTATCATGAGCGCAACACTAGGAACTTTATTAAAAGAACTTGCACCTGAGAAAGAGATAAAAATGTTTGAAAGATTATCTACACCCGCAGAAGAAAGTTCTAATGCTTGGAATAATGCAGGTACAGGGCATTCTGCATTATGTGAATTAAATTATACAAATGAAAACCAAGATGGTTCAATTGATATTACTAAAGCTGTAAAGATAAACGAGCAATTTCAAATTACAAAACAATTCTGGAATTATCTTGTTAAACAAGGGCAACTATCAAAACCAGAAGCTTTCATAAAACCTGTGCCACATATGAGTTTTGTACAAGGGGTACGCAATGTCGATTTCTTAAAAAGACGGGTTGATCGATTAAATAAAAACATATTATTTAGTAATATGGAAATCACTGATGATAAAGATAAAATTACTGAGTGGGCACCGTTAATTATGGAAGGACGCACATCAAACATTCCGATGGCTATTACATATGATAAAACAGGTACCGATGTAAATTTTAGCGCGTTAACTAAAAAGTTGTTTTCTAACTTAGAAGAAAAAAATATTGAACTTAATTATGAACATGAAGTAGAAAATTTAAATCAACACAAAGATGGCAGTTGGGAAGTTAAAGTCAAAAATTTAAAAACGGAAGAAGTTACTATAATAGAAAGTGATTTTGTATTTATTGGTGCCGGCGGGGCAAGTTTACCATTATTACAAAAAACAGGCATTAAAGAATCTAAACATATAGGTGGGTTCCCTGTTAGTGGGCTGTTCTTAGTATGTAGAGATGAGTCTATCACTTCAAAACATCTAGCTAAGGTATATGGAAAAGCTGCTGTTGGCGCACCGCCAATGTCAGTTCCACATTTAGATACGCGTTATATCGATGGTCAACGTACGTTATTATTTGGGCCATTTGCTGGATTTTCACCTAAATTCTTAAAAACAGGTTCAAATATGGATTTAATAAAATCTGTAAAACCCAATAATCTAATTACAATGTTGTCTGCAGGGATTAAAGAAATGAATTTAACAAAATATTTAATTTCTCAACTGACATTATCTAATGAGGAAAGAATGGAAGATTTGCGTCAATTCGTTCCAAATGCTAAGAGTGAAGATTGGGAAATAGTTGTTGCAGGGCAACGCGTCCAAGTTATTAAAGATACGGACAAGGGCAAAGGAACGTTACAATTTGGTACAGAAGTTATTACATCTGAAGATGGCTCATTAGCAGCGTTGCTAGGTGCTTCTCCAGGTGCTTCCACTGCTGTTGATATCATGTTAGATGTGCTACAACGTTGTTACAAAGATGAATTTAGCCATTGGGAAGAAAAAGTTAAGGAAATTGTTCCTTCATTTGGTATGCAATTATCAGAAAACGAAGCATTATATACTCAAATCAATAAAGAAATTACAAAAAACTTAAAAATAAATTAATTCCCATCTTATTAATAAAGAAAGCGAGGCGGAGACATCAATAATGATGTCTCCGCCTCGCTTTTTATTTATTGATAATGACAGTAAATGTAGTGCCTTCATATTTTTCGCTTTCTACTTTAATTTTACCATCGTGTAATTCAAAAATAGCTTTTGCAATTGCTAAGCCTAATCCATTGCTATTATCATGATGACTGGCTTTATAAAAACGTTCAAATAAATGAGATTGTGTTGTTTGTGTCATACCTTGACCGTCGTCAGTTATAGTGAAACGAATCGCATTTAAGTCAGTGTCGTTCGTTAGTGTAATATCAATTGTTCCGCCTGGTTCTGAGTATTTGATGGCATTAATAATTAAGTTTTGAAATGCTTGATGAAGCAATCTTTCATTCCCAACAAATGTTACGTTGTCTAAATCTGACATAATAATGAGATCTTTTTGATTTGTAGAGAATTGTTCATGACGAATAATTTGTTTAATAAGTTTATTAAGTGCTATGTGGTCATTTAATTCGAGATGTTCGCCATTATCAATTTCTGATAGTAAAAGAAGTTCTTTTGTTAATTCACTAAGTTGTGTTGTAATTTGATATATTTCATCAATGTATTGTTCACGGGCACTAACGTCTTTAGTGAATTTCAATTGATCAAGTAAATGATGGATATGTGTTAAAGGTGTTTTAATCTCATGCGAGACATTTTGGACAAAGTGTTGTCTCATGTCATCCAGTTGTTTTAAAGATAAACGCATTTTATCAAATCGATATTGCAAGGTGCCGAATTCATCGTTACGTTTAACATTAATGGGCACATCAAAATTACCTTCCATAAGTCTTTCTGTTGCTTGCTTCAATTGCTGTATCGGTTTAATTATCATATAAGTTGAAGAAATCACCGAAATGATAGAAATGACTAACAATAGAGTGATTAATATAATTAAGAAAATTCTAAATTCACTAAAGGTTTTGCCGATATCGGGCCTCATAAATACGGCATAATTCTTGCCATTTGCTTCATAATGCACACCAACGGTATTTTGTGTGGTATTTTCGAAAAAACCAGTAATAAAAGGATTGTAAGATAAGTTTTTTATACCATGATAGTCGTTACCATTTAAAACGGCTTTAATATTTTTAGTGTCGACATTATCTTTCCTAAACGGAGCCCCATAATAGGCTTTCTCAGCTTTTTCGGTTACAGTCATAATTTGGTAATTCATTTCACCTAAATGTCTGAAAAAAGGTTTGGGCAAATTTATATGAGACTTATGCATATAAGATGTAGCATCTTTTAAAGTACGCATAATTTTAGTATCGTTATTTTCTTTTAAATGATTGTGATAGATAATATTAGTTAATAAAAAACTGAGTATGGCACTTGATAGCATAATGATAATTGTATATATAGCAATACGAGAATAGAGTGATTTAAACATTGTCATCCACCTTATATCCCAAACCACGAACTGTGTGAATAGTAATTGACGCATCTAATTTTGACAAACGCTTTCTTAATCGTTTGATGTGTACATCAACAGTCCGTTCGTCTCCTTCATAATCAAAGCCCCAAATTTTCTCAATTAAATCATCACGGTTAAATACTTGTTTCGGGTGTGAAGCAAGTAAAAATAACAGTTGAAATTCTTTGTTTGGTAGATTCATTGATTTGGTAGAAGATTGAAGCTCTAAATAGGCTTGGTTAAGTATGAGATTGCCTACTTTGAGTTCATTATTTGCATTAATATTATAACGCTTTAGAACTGCTTTAATTCTGAAAATCAGTTCTTTGACTTCAAAAGGCTTGGTTACATAATCATCTGTGCCTGTTAAATAAGCTTGTTCTTTGTCGCTAAGTGCATCCCGTGCTGTTAGCATAATCACAGGTATTTCAAAGTCTTCTTTTAAAATTTTACATAATTCAAAACCACTCATACCTGACATCATTACATCGACTATAGCGATATTAACTTGATGTGAATCAAGGTATACTAGCGCATCTTCGGCACTTGTTTGAGTTACTACATCTAATCCTTCTTTTGTAACATAGTTTGAAACATATGCTAGAATTTTTTTATCGTCATCGACAATTAAACAAGTAGTCATGCACAAAAACTCCTTACCCATTTTATAAATATTATATATGGAAAGAAATGACTTAACAAATATGAAATTTTTAAAAGGTTAACAATTGTTCATATTGAGTTCATATACTACGACTAAACTCTAGATATAAGTTCTTTTGAAGGAGTGAAACGTTATGAAGTTAGCATGGCAAGAAATTAAATATTATAAATTTCGTTATATATTAATCATGTTAATCATATTATTATTAGGTGTTATGGTGTTATTCATTAGTGGTTTAGCACAAGGTTTAGCAAGAGAGAACGTATCAATGTTGGACAATATGAAAGCAGAAAAATACGTTATGCAAGACAACAAAAAGCCACAAATTGAGAAATCAGTGATTAAGCCAGATCAACAACAGAAGGTCGAAGATATAACTGACCAATCCCCTTTAAAAATAGCATCTCAAACACTGAAAATTGATAAAGATGAAGAAGATGTGGTTATGACTAATACAGTGACAAATGAAAAACCGAAATTATCAGAAGGTAAATATCCTGAAAAAGATAATGAAATTGCTATTAATAGTAAGTTAACTGCTAATGGCGTAGAAATCGGAGATACAATTAACACCAAAAATGGGAAAAAATTAAAAGTATCTGGTATTTTAGACGATACAATGTATTCTCATAGTTCGGTTGTTATGATGAATAACAGTGGATTTGATGAATTAAATAAAGAAGTGAGCACGGTTTATCCAGTTAAAGATTTATCACAAAAACAACAAAATGAATTAGAAGATATTTCTGGTATAAAAGTATTTAGTGAAGATGATATTACTGCTGAAATACCAAGTTATCAAGCAGAACAAGCACCGCTTAATATGATGATTGTTAGTTTGTTTGTTATATCTGCTATAGTACTTAGTGCATTCTTCTACGTTATGACAATACAAAAGATACCTGAAATAGGTATTTTAAAAGCAATAGGTATTAAGACAAGACATTTATTAAGTGCTTTAATTATTCAAATATTAATCACTACCATGGTTGCAGTGATCATTTCTGTAGGGTTGATTAGTAGCTTATCATTAATAATGCCGATTACTATGCCATTCCATGTAACGGTTACAAATATTTTATTAGTAGTTGGTATATTCATTATCGTCGCTATAGTGGGCGCAGCGCTATCATTTATAAAATTATTCAAAGTAGACCCTATTGAAGCAATTGGAGGTGGAGAATGATGAGTTTACAAGTAAAAGATATTAAAAAATCATTTGGTAAAGGTTCTTCAGAAACAAAAGTCCTAAAAGGAATTAATTTTGAAGTTAATGAAGGAGAATTCGTTATTTTAAATGGTGCTTCTGGTTCTGGTAAAACCACACTATTAACTATTTTAGGCGGGTTATTGTCGCAAAGCAGTGGTAATATATTATATAATGGTGTACCTCTCTATTCTAATGATAAAAAAGCTTCGGAATTGAGACTAAACGAAATAGGCTTTATATTTCAGTCTTCTCATTTGGTACCGTATTTAAAAGTAAAAGACCAGTTGGCAACAATTGGTAAAGAAGCAGGAATGTCTAAAAAAGAAGCAACTAAAAGAGCAGAAAAATTATTAAAGCAAATAGGTTTAGAAGAACAACTAAACGCATTTCCCCATACACTATCAGGAGGTCAAAAACAACGTGTTGCAATTATGAGATCATTAATGAATAATCCTAAAATGATTTTAGCTGATGAGCCTACTGCAAGTTTAGATGCAGAGCGCGCCACCGAAGTGATAGATATGATTAAAGATCAAATTCAAAGTAAAAAAATGATTGGTATTATGATAACACATGATAAAAGGTTATTTGATTATGCTGATAGAGTAATAGAATTAGATGACGGTATTATTGTAAGTAAATAAAATAATGATAATCTATAACAACAAGATAGATATCACATTTTACTATTATGATTTTAATGTTCCTTTCTCATACTAAATAAACAAAAGCACTTCCATTCAGAAATGGAGGTGCTTTTGTTTATTTAAAATTATATGATGGCTAAGAGTAAGGCAGAAATCGTATTTTTATAAAATGAATTTGTTGCTCAACTCTGGCAAAATGATTTGAAAAATGAACTGAATTCAAAAAGATGCTTATATTAATTTTTGAATTTATTTGTAATTGTCTTTTAAAAAACAAAATAAGACAATTAAGACTGAATTTTTATCATGCCATGCTTTAATTTTACATGGATGGTATATGCCATAAAGCCATCATGCATGCCCAAAATAAGGTAGCAAAATAAATGGTTAATAATAATTTATATTGATACATAATTGCTAAGAAATCTCTGATTAACGCGATTTCAAAAAAAGGGTAAGGGGTATGACTGCCCACACCTTTCAGTTTGATATTTAATTTTTGACCGAACCTTAATGCACGCATAATATGAAATTGGCTAGTTACACATAAAATGTTTGGTTCATTCTCGTAATAATGTTCAATTAAAGCTTTAGTATATTTAATATTTTCGAATGTGCTTGTGGATTGGTCTTCCATTGTAATGGCTGATGGGTTAACGTTGTTATGCACTAAATATTGATACATCGCTAATGCCTCTGATATTGGTTCATCTGGTCCTTGGCCACCACTCACGATAATCTGAGCATTTGGATATAACTGATATAATTCCAACGCTTTGTCTAATCTTTTTGCAAGCATTGGTGTCACTTGGTTAGTGAAAATACCTGCCCCTAATATGACAATGACATCGAAATTTTGATGATAGGTAACATTTAAAAATGCAGATGAACATAACACGTAACAGATAAAAGTGAAAAAAGCACTAAACATAATGGCTGCGACCCAGTAAAAAATAACATTAATTCCAACTGGAATTAAACTGATATAAGCACATGCAACCATGAAAAGCAGTAATTTAAAGGCGATATAATAAAGACGTTTTATAAAAAGTGCGCTTGTTCTATATCGTAATAATCGTTTGTGTTTGATATGTATAAGTGATACGCCAACAAACATAGTAATCGTTAAGTCTATAGGTAATGATAGTTTACCAGCATGCAAAATAATAACAATATATCCTATAATGATTTGTACAATAAAAAAAGTTAAATGAGTAGCCCAGTTCCAATTTTTATACATAACAATAAAACCGAATACAATGATTAGGCAACAAATGAAAGACAACGTATGCATGGTTCACCCCGAATATTTATAGTAAGTTAAATGTATTGCAAACTTCCAAAATAATCAAATGTTAATGATGCTATATATGAATTTCTCCTTATTTCAAAATTAAAACTCCAATTATTTGTAATTATTGCTTTTATACAGCAGAGAATATTGATATTATTAACATAATATAAAAAAAATAACGTTTACATAAGTGAGCTAGAATGGTAGAGGTGCGAGAAGTTATGGTTAAAAATTTAAGTAGTCATATTGATTTTATGGGAGAATTTATAGATGATGTGAATACTTTATTAGCTAAATTATTAAAAGAGTTACGAGAAGACTATAACGTATCAAGAGAGCAAGCCAATGTGATATTAATGTTAGAAAACGAAAAAGCGATGACATTAACAGAAATAACCGAAAGACAGGGCGTAAACAAAGCTGCTGTCAGCCGTAGAATTAAAAAGCTAATACAAGCAGAAGTTGTTCAATGGGACAAATCAGAAGAAAATATAGATCAAAGGTTAAAATATATTAAATTAACGGAAAAAGGTAAACAATTTAATAAGCAAAGTAAAGCAATTATTAATGATATTGTAAGTGATATTTTACACGATTTATCCGATGAACAAATTGAACAAGCACGTTACGTTTTAGAAATTATAGATCAAAGGTTAAAAAATTTCATTACAAAACATAACCATTAATATGCCTATTAATGATAATTATTTAATATAAAGCTAGAAAGCACAGTTTAAAATATATGGGTTGAGAGTTGCTAGATGACTATAAGTCTATTTAGTAACTATTTTATTTGAGGTTATGTTTTTTAACTATATACAGTTTTCAAGAGCATGAATGGTCAGGCTTTTTAATTTTATAGCTTACTAGTCATTGGACTAACGATGTATATCAATTGAAACATAATAAACATATAATAGAAGTTATGTAGTGTAAAATGAATTTAATGCAATTTAAAATATACCATAAATAAGTAGAAATGGCTTGCTAATGCCGTATAGTTTAAGATCAGGATATGTTAAAATAACGAAATAATGTAAAAAATTGGGTAGTAGCGAGGTGATAAAATGCAAAAGTGCCCTAAATGTGGGGAAAATATAAGAAAAGGACAACGAAGATGTAGTCATTGTGGCTATCGTATAGAGTCAACAGATAGTGAAAAAATGACTCGATCTACCAAAGAAAACAAAAAAGCAATGAACATCAAAGCAAGAAAAATTATCCCCTGGGGGATTGCAGCTTTTATTATTATCCTGATTTTGATTATATTTATCTTATTGAAAAATTTTAATTCGCCAGAAGCACAATCAGAAATATTGATCAATGCTATAGATAATAACGATACACAAAAGTTATCCACTTTATTAAGTACTCAAAATAATAGTGTAGATGAAAATGAAGCCAAGGCATATATCAAATATATAAAAAATGAAGTCGGTATGAACCAATTCGTTAAAGATATAAATCAAAAAGTAACAGATTTAAACGCTAGTCAAACCAACGAAGAAGATTATGTTACAGCAAAAAACGGCGAAAAGGTTTTGCGTATCAGCAAAAATGGACGACGCTATTTAATATTTGATAATATGAGTTTTACGGCTCCTACCAAAGAAGCTATTGTTAAACCGAAGTATGATACAACTTATCAATTCAAAGCAAATGATAAGCAAAGAACTGTGCATGCAGAGAAAAATAAGACAACAGTTTTAGGTGAATTTATCCCTGGCAATTATATGATTGAAGCTAAAAAAGAAATGGCTAATGGTCAATTTAGCGGTGAACTTAAATTTAATTTTAATAATAGTAATCATGAAACAGTAGATGTTTCAGAAGACTTTAATGAGGCCTATATAGTAGTTGACTTAAAAGGCGCTTCAGAAATTGATAAAGACACGGTTAAAGTAAAAGTAAATGATAAAACGTATGATTATGCGAAAAACCAAGAAATAGGCCCATATCCAAAAACGAAAGAATTAACTGTCTCTGCAGAAGGTCAAGCGAAGAAAAAAACATTTAAATCAGCTGAAACGGTTATTAAAACCGACAACTTAAAAGATAAAACACGTGTCACATTAAACTTCGATAGTGATGAAATTCAAGATTATGTAGATAAAAAAGAAAAAGAGGAAAATAGCTTTAGAAATAAGGTGATTAATTTTTTCGGTAATTATACTGCGGCAATGAATAGTGCACATAGTCAAAGCAATTTTAATTTGGTTTCATCTTATCTCAAGACAAATACCGATAATTATAAATCTACTAAAAATGAGGTGCAAGGTAATACTATGTTTTATTTGCCTCAACCACAAATTACTGAAATTGTGAGACAAGGAGACACGTTTTACGTTAAGGCACAGACAGTAAAAGAAGACGGACAATACGGTGAAGTAGATTATCAACTTGAAGGCGATGATGATGCGAGCAACCTTAAAGTTGTAAAGTATTCCGAGTAGTATAAATCATACAGAAACAGCAGTTTGTTAAAGTAATAAATATAAGTGAAAAACTAAGCAATAATTTAAATTATTGCTTAGTTTTTTTATATCAAATAAAAAATAATAAACTATATTAATATTTTTAAACTAAAGTTATAATAGTAATAA